>Ga0256842_1000260_pt1 | contig 46283 bp, 45 predicted proteins | sample 4559240metaG_FD_185973 | JGI IMG/M metagenome (GOLD analysis project Ga0256842, IMG submission 185973) | Hydrothermal vent microbial communities from Guaymas Basin, Mexico - 4559-240 | ecosystem: Environmental > Aquatic > Marine > Hydrothermal vents | place: Mexico: Guaymas Basin | collected... | reverse complement strand
AGCCCGCGCCCCCGTTGCCTCGGTAAGCGAAGCGTCCGAGGCAACTATTTATTCAACGAACATTATATCCCAAACAACTCCAAATAACAAAATTAAATCCCATAGAAAATGTCTGTTAATTGTTCAAAAATATAACAAATTGCAATATTTTAAGACTATTTTGAATTTTTATGTTAGTTTTCTTAAAAATAAAATGTCTTTTTAACTCTTTTATAGCGTTAAAAAGGACAAAGTGTTGATTTAATTGTTGAAAAATCCATTAAAAGGACATTATGTCCCTTAAACTTTTGAGGTATTTTAGGATACAGAAAAAGAAAAAATTACTTTATATTGTTCGCGGTAAGATTCGTTTTAAACACTACAGTTATTCTAAAGAGTTTCACCCACTACTCAAAACAAGGGAACCACTTTTTGCGAAGCATAAATTTTTCTTTAGAAAATCAAGCTTTTGCAACTATTTTCTCTCTTTAAAGAGATGTTTAGTTGAAATTACATGACAATTTGCAATATTTTCAGAAGTGTTCTGCTCTTTAGAGTAGTATTTGACAATTAAAACAGTAAAAGCACTATAAAGGCGTGATGATGATAGAGAGATTTTATCTTAAAGATTACCTTAGTTTTAAAGAGGTAGAACTAAATCTTAACAATGGGCTTGTGGTCTTTACCGGGCCGAGTGGGAGCGGGAAGTCTATACTTATGGAGTCTATCTTAACTTCTGTCGGTGGAAGCAGCTGTGATGCTACTTTGTGTGAGAGCAGTGTTACATGGGAGATAGATGAGGATGCGTGCGGGATAGAGAGTGATGATATCAATGTTTTTAAGCACATCAAAAAAGAGAAGTCTCGCTACTTTATTAACAACCAAAGTCTCTCACGCAAGGCTATGAGCAATGTTGCTGCAAAGTATCTTCGTCATTTGAGTCTTAAAGATTTTAGTGATTTTGAAAATGAAAATCTGCTCGGTATTTTAGATGAGCGTATAGAAGCGAACTCTAAAGGCATCAAGGCATTAAGAGAGAAGTTTCGTGAAGTTTATACGGAGTATCACTGGACAGAACACGAGCTTAAAGTCATTGAAGATGAAGAAAAAAAGATAGTCGAGCTTAAAGAGTTTGCCGCTTTTGAGATAAAGAAGATAGAAGAGATAAATCCACAGCCAAATGAAGACGAAGAGCTTCTGGAGATAAAAAAAGAGCTCTCACGCAAGGAAAAAGTGTTAGAGAGCATAAGCAGTGCCAATGAGATCTTTAACTATGAGCATTTAGTGAGTGGTGCTTTGGAGAGTCTGGATGTTGATAGCAGCTTTTTTGATGATGCGATGAATGAGCTGCGTGCCATATTTGACGGAGCTGAGGAGAGATTTAACGCTTTAGAAGATGTAGATGTGGAGTCAGTGCTTAATCGCATTGAAGAGTTAAGCGGTTTAAAACGTCGCTATGGAAGTATTGAAGAGGCACTCACATATAAAGAACAGAAAATACAAGAGCTTGCCAAATATGAAAATATCGAGATAGAGAAGCATGATCTAAAGGAGAAACATGAAGCGCTCTCACGTGAGGTTCAAGAGCTTGCAGATGCGTTGAGCACCCTGCGTGAGGCAGAGCTTAAAAGTTTTGAAGATGATCTTAACCATTACCTTAAAAATCTCTACTTGCGTGAGGCAAAGATTACAATGCAAAAAGTGGAGTATAGTAAAAGTGGGCAGGACGTGATAAGTATAGAGCTAAACGCTACAGCACTTGATAAAATCTCGACAGGGGAGTTTAATCGTCTTCGTCTGGCTGTTTTGGCACTTAAGTCTGAGTATATGAACAAAAACGGCGGTGTTTTAATGCTTGATGAGATTGATGCAAACCTCAGTGGTGAGGAGTCTATGAGTGTTGCACGTGTACTTAAACAGCTCTCTAAACATTTTCAGATATTTGTCATTTCTCATCAGCCACAACTTACTTCTATGGGAGATCAACACTTTTTGGTTTATAAAGATGGTACTATTTCAAAAACAAAAGAGTTAAATCTTGATGAGCGGGTCGATGAAATCGCAAGAATCATCAGTGGAGACAAAATCTCTGATGAAGCGAAAAAATTTGCCCGTGAGTTACTGGAGGTAAAGAAGTAAATGATAATTGACACACACATACATTTGGATGATGTAAGATATGATGATGATTTAGATGCAGTTTTAAATCGTGCACGTGAGGGTGGAGTAGAGCGTTTTATAATTCCAGGAGCCGACCTCTCTACCCTGAAAAAAGCCATTGACATTGCAGAGAAGTACGATGATGTTTACTTTGCCATAGGAGTGCATCCGTATGATCTGGATGGTTTTGATGCGAGTATGTTTGAGAAGTACGTAGGGCATGAAAAATGTGTAGCTATCGGCGAATGTGGCATGGACTACTTTCGATTGGAGGGAAGTGATGAGGAGAAGGCTGCCGAAAAAGCAAAGCAAAAAGAGATATTTGCATGGCAGATAAACTTTGCCAAAAAGCATAATAAGCCCTTGATCGTACACATTCGTAATGCTTCGCATGATTCAAAAATGACACTTTTGGAAAATAGTGCCGGTGAAGTCGGTGGAGTACTGCATTGCTTTAATGCCGATAATGAACTCTTAAGTCTTAGCGATGAAGGTTTTTACTTTGGAATAGGTGGTGTCATTACATTTAAAAATGCAAAAAAGCTTGTAAATATACTTCCTCGCATTCCAAAAGAGAAACTTATTATCGAAACTGATGGGCCGTATCTTACGCCAACACCACATCGTGGAGAGAGAAATGAACCTTTTTATACTACCTTTGTAGCGCAAAAAATAGTAGAACTACTGCATATCTCACGTGAGGAAGTTGAAAATATTACCACGCAAAATGCCCTAAAACTCTTTCATATTTCTTAATATTAGTCTATTTACAACTTTTTTTAATGATTTTTTAGATAAAATCTACTACTAAAAATTCAAATAAAAAAGTTGTTTATGATAAAATATTTCTTAACATTATGTTTCCCGTTATTTCTTTTTGCAAACCTGACTTATGAGTCTAACTATAACAAGGAGTTGGCTCTCCTTGACTCTTTTGATATTGAGCCATCTTTTCTGTACGACCCTGTTATGAACAGTATGAAGAGAAAGACACTTTCTAAAGATAAGCACTTCTTTCGTGCTATGAGTGATGCCTATCTCTTTATTCCTGCCATTAAAAGCACGCTTTCAAAATATGATGTGCCTCAGGAGTTTTTATATCTTGCAATGGCAGAGTCAAATTTTCATACAAAAGCCTACTCTAAAAAGCGTGCAGCAGGTCTTTGGCAGTTTATGCCACGTACTGCAAAGCTCTATAAGCTTAAAATTGATGAGTATGTAGATGAGCGACGTGATCTTATAAAATCAACGGAGGCTGCAGCAAAATACCTCTCTTCTTTGCATAAACGTTTTGGAAAATGGTATTTGGCAGCTATTGCTTACAACTGTGGAGGTGGTCGCCTTAATCGAGCTATTAAAAAAGCCGGAACAGATGAGTTGAAAGTTCTTTTAGATCCGAAGAAAAAATATATTCCGCGTGAGAGTAGAAACTATATTCGAAAGATCGTTGCATTGGCACTTATTGGGAGTGATGAGCAGTACCTGCTTCACAGTGAATATGAATATCTTTTAAATCGTGCAAATGCTTACTCTATATCGACTGTTAAGCTCTCTAGCGGAGAGTCTTTAGCACGTATTTCAAAGTTGATTCATATTCCGCTTAAAGAGTTGAAAAAATTAAACAGACATCTAAAATATGACTTTGTACCTCCTTATTCAAAGGGTTATAATGTTTATATACCATACATAAAACTGGCAGAATTCAAACAAAAATATACAAAAGAGCCTATCAAAAACATATATAAAGTGCATATCGTAACGCGTGGTGACAATCTCTCGTATATCGGTAAAAAATATGGTGTTTCATATAGAGTAATTAAAGATTTTAATCATCTCAGAAGCAATAGACTTAGACTTAGACAGAAGCTTATTATTCCTATTCCTAAGAAAAGTGCTATCAAAAAAGTATCTTCAAAACACTATTATATGGTCAAAAGAGGAGACTCTTTAGAATCAATTGCAAAAGCACATAAGATAAGTGTACGCAATATTCGTATGCAAAACCATATTCGAGGCTCTTTGATTAGAGTTGGGGATAGGCTAAAACTGTATGAATAAAATATATTTTTTTCTTGCAATAAGCATCTCTTTTATATTTACAGCTTGTAGTACACGAGGTCCGGGCACGTATAGGAGCTACAACTATGCTCCTTCTTCAACGTCAAAAACCTATAGTGCTGACAGGAGTCTTTATCGCTCAACACCAGCAAAGAAAAAGTACTCAAAAGCTACAATGCGCCCTTATGTTGTGCATGGAAAAAAATACTATCCGCAGGTTGTAAGTGTTGGTGACAGATTTCAAGGTAGGGCTTCATGGTATGGACCAAACTTTCATGGAAAATTCACTTCTAACGGCGAAAGATACAATATGTGGGCAATGACAGCAGCACACAAAACATTGCCGATGAACACAATTGTAAAAGTTACAAATAGACGCAATGGAAAGAGTACTGTAGTACGCATCAATGATAGAGGGCCGTTCGTCTCTACACGTATTATTGACCTTTCAAAAGCTGCTGCATCTAAAATCAATATGATTGGAACGGGGACTGCTCCTGTAACTTTGGAAGTCCTTGGTTTTGAAGGAAAAGGTAAACGCAGCATACCAACAAAAAAGGCACTCAAAAAGCTACCACAAAAGATGTCACTAGCTGGAAAATATGCTATTCAGATTGGCTCTTTTTCACGCATAGAAGGTGCCTTGGCAACACAAGAGAAGTATGATAATACAGATGGATATAAAACAATTATAAAAGATGTACAAAACAATAAAGGGCGTATGTTTAAAGTCTGGTTAACCGGATTTAAAGGTGAACAGGAAGCTAGAGATTATAAAAAAAATGGAAAATTTAAAAACGCATTTATAGTAAGAGAGGATTAAGAAAATGATAACAAAAACACGAACGACAAAAGAGACAGATATTACAATTTCATTAGACATTAATGGTACAGGTAAAAGTAATATCAATACAGGTGTTGGTTTTTTAGACCATATGCTTGAGAGTTTCTCAAAACACTCTCTAATTGACCTAGATATCAGTTGTAAAGGTGATACACACATTGATGATCATCATAGTGTTGAAGATGTTGGTATTGTACTTGGTGGGCTTCTTGCTGAAGCGATTTACCCTGTAAAAAATATGGAGCGTTTTGGAAGTGCCAACATCGTTATGGATGAAGCTTGCGTGAGCTGTGATCTAGATCTGAGCAATCGTCCTTTTTTGGTTTATAAACTTGATGTGTATGGCAAAGTAGGGCAGTTTGACACTGAACTAGTTGAAGAGTTCTTTAGAGCTTTTGCGCTCAATGCATGTGTAAGTATGCACATTATTGAGCTACGCGGAAAAAACAAACACCATATTATAGAAGCAGCTTTTAAAGCAGTTGCAGTTGCCATTCGTCGTGCAACTACTCTAAATGCACGTGTAGGTATTCCAAGCACAAAAGATGTGTTATGATTAAGCTGCTTGTTTTAGATGTTGATGGTTGTCTTACTGATGGTAAAATAATCTACACAAGTAACTCTTCTGAAGTCAAAGAGTTTCATGTAAAAGATGGACTTGCTATTGCGAGCTGGATTCGCATGGGGCATCATGTTGCTATTATTACTGGTCGCAACTCCTTTATAGTTAAGCGACGTGCCGATGAATTGGGTGTGCAACACTTACATCAAGGCATTAAAGATAAAGACAGAGTCCTGCGTGAGATAGTTGACTCTTTACATCTAAAAATGTACGAGGTAGCAGCCATCGGTGATGATCTAAATGATTATGCTATGCTCTCTTTGGTTGGTAGGAGCTTTACGCCAAACAATGGTGTCAGAGAGATTCAAGAACTTGTCGATACAGTTTTAAGTAAAAATGGCGGTGATGCAGCCGTACGTGAGATGATTGATATTATTATAGATGAAAATGACCAAAAAGAGGAGTTTTTATCTCTTTGGATTGAGGAGTAAGCCATCAAAATTACGCTTTTATTTTCACTTATCTTAGTGGTTCTTGTCAGTATCTATGTTTTTTTTAAGCCGCTCAATATAAAACAGCAAGCTTTTGTTGATGTACCACTGTTTGAGATACAAGATTTCACGATGTATGAACTTGATAGAAGTGGGCTACAAACAATTATGCTTGGAAGTGAAGCTGTGCGTTATTCAAATAGATATACGATTAAAAATATGGACTATACAGACAATGAAAAAAGCTATATTGCAAATATGAAAGCAGATGATGGTATTTATAAAAATGATATAGTAACGTTAAATGGTAATATTGAGTATATTCGTGATGATGGACTGACTTTTAAGACACAAAAAGCGACATACAATAGAAAAAATTCCAATGTTATCAGTAATGTAGGATATGTTGCCTATCTTAACGACAGTATAGTCAAAGGCTCTTATATTCGCTACAATAATAAAAAAAATAAGATTTTTTCGAAAAATGTTCGAGCAAAAATTCAACTACAAGAGAGTAAATAGATGAACAAAATAGTTAGCTTCCTTTTATTGACAAGTATTACGACACTGCTTTTTTCAGAAGAATTAAAAATAAAAGCAAACTCTTTTACATCAGACCAAAATACAGGTATTTCTGTCTTTAGCGGTGATGTAAACATTAAAAAGACAAATGATGAGCTGAATGCTTCCAAGGTGACAATATATGTCAATGAAGCAAAAAAACCTACAAAATTTGTAGCTGTTGGAGATGTTTCATTTAGCATAAGCACACAAGATGGAGCAAAGTATAGTGGAGTAGCAGGAAAAGCCATCTATTTTCCAAATAAAAAAGAGTATTATTTTTATGAAAATGTACACTTAAAACAACTCAATGATAAAAAAGAGATACTAGGTGATGAAGTTGTTTTAAAAACTACGGATGGAAAAGCATATGCAAAAGGTTTGAAAAAAGAGCCGGTGATTATGATTTTTAACATTGATGAGGGAGATAAATAAATGATTGATATTGTTGATGCAAAATTTATAACATCTGCACCAAATTACAAGGCAGCACCTGATTCTGATGAACATAATGAAGTAGTCTTTATGGCGCGATCAAATGTAGGTAAAAGTTCACTTCTTAATGCACTCACAGACCATAAAGGACTGGCAAAAGTCTCTTCAACACCGGGAAAAACAAAGCTAATCAACTATTTTGATGTCACTTTCATGGATAGAGATAGTGATGAAAAACTTTTAGCAAAATTTGTGGATCTGCCTGGATTTGGCTATGCAAAAGTCTCTAAGTCCCAAAAACATGATTGGGAGAAGAATCTTACCGATTACATCGCAAATAGAGAACAGATTAAAATTTTTATTCATCTTATTGATTGTCGCCATCCTCATTTAGAGATTGACACCCAAGTAAGTGAGTTTCTGTTTGCAAATGCAAGAGAAGATCAGTATATTATTCAAATCTTTACCAAAATAGATAAGCTCAATCAAAAAGAGCAGAGTGCCTTAAGACGTGAGTTCCCAAATGCATTGATGGTTTCTAGTACAAAAAAACGTGGTACAAAAAAGATTATTCAAGAGATTTATACTATTTTAAAAGAGAATGAAGAAGCAATAGATGCAGATTGAATTTGTAAAAGCTAAGCTTTCAGATATTCCCAGTATGCAAGAGCTTGTTCGTCCTGAAGTGGAGAGTGGAATTATCTTAGATAGAAGTGATGATGAGATTGCGACTAATATACGCTCTTACACTTTGGCTATTTTAGATACAGAACTGGTTGGCTTTACCGCTTTACATATACACACATCCAGTTTGGCAGAGATTCGTTCCTTAATTGTAAAAGATGGTTTTAGAGGTCGAAAGATTGGTGAACAGCTTATAAACAAAGTTTTAGATGAAGCAAAATCTCTTGGACTGCAAAGAATTTTAAGTTTGACATACAAACAATCATTTTTTGAAAGACTTGGCTTTATTGAGATTCCAAAAGAGTCCCTCCCTGAACATAAGATCTGGGCTGATTGTATTAAATGTAAACACTTTCCGATATGCAACGAAGTATCTCTGATCAAAAACCTATAGTACCGTTTTTATACATTGTACTTTATGTTTTTTACAGCTCTCTAGCGAGTATATACCCGTTTTTACCGCCTCTTCTTTCTGTGTTGTTTGTTCTATTTTCTCGCGCTCTTGATAGAGGTGATACGCTTGCTGTTTTTTTAATTGCATTTTGTTTAGTAGTTTTTGAAGCAAACTATGGATACCTTCTTTTTAGTTCTTTGATCTACTTTTATATTCAGCATAAGTTCATCATGCCAAAAATTATTCAAAACTTTTCTTGTAACTCCTGTATAAAGATTTCCTATGTACTCTTTACCTATTTAGGATACTTTCTCTTTCTTACATTGATTTCAAATATTTTTATGCTCGAAGCACCGGAGATAAATTACTATATAATATACTATATAGTAATTGAATTTTTTATAGTGAGCCTTTTATGAAAATTAAATTTATTATTTTACTTTTTGCCTCTGTTTGGCTTGCCTTAATTGTACGTGTTTTCTTTTTAGCAGTTGAATCCAACAATTATTATTCAAGACTCTCTATCCGAAATACTATAAAGCATGAAAAAATTGCTCCAGTTCGTGGGGAGATTGTTGATGTAAAGAACAGACCTATTGCTATTAATAAACTTGGATTTAAGATTCAACTTGCTCCACATCTGTTGACAAAAAAAAATAAAGAGAAATTTGAAGAAGAAGTTACACTGCTTACAAAGCTTCTGCCTTCTCTTGATAGAAAAAAGATTATTAAAAATTATAAAAAAAAGGACTCTTTTTATAATCATAACTTTATTGATGTTGTGCATTTTATTCCCTATGAAGAGATGATGCCAATATATTCAATTTTAAATCTGCGTGAGAATATGAAAATAGTCTCAGCACCAAAACGTTACTATCCTTATAAAAATATTGCAGCGCATATGATAGGTTATGTTGCCCGTGCAAATCAAAAAGATATTGATAAAAATCCGGTTCTTGAACTTATTGGCTATACCGGAAAGACAGGTATTGAGAACTACTACAATAAATATCTTCAGGGCATACCCGGTGAGCGTGAAATAAAAGTAAATGCCAATAATCAAGAGATTAAAGAACTTTACTATAGAAGTCCACAAGAAGATACAAAACTAACTCTTAATATGGATATAGAGTTGCAAAAATATATATCTTCTCTCTTTTTGGGAAAAGTTGGTGCTTTTGTTGTTATGAAAACAGATGGTTCCATTTTGGCAGCCGGAAGTTTTCCAAACTATGATTTAAATATTTTTGTCTCTGGAATGAGCTATAAAATGTATAACAAACTAGCATCTAGTCTGGATCATCCTTTCACCAATAAACTCACACATGGTCTTTATCCTCCTGGTTCATCAATTAAACCACTGCTTGGATTACTCTATATTACAACAAAATTAAGCGAGAAGTGGAGCGTGGACTGTCGATCAAATCTGAAAATTGCAAACAGAACATTTCGTTGCTGGAAAAAGAAAGGACACCGCCATACAGATATAGTAAAAGCAATTCGAGAGAGTTGCGATGATTATTTTTATAAAGGAAGCCTTATTTTGGGAAACCAAATGATGAGTGAGGGACTAAAACGTTATGGTTTTGGTAAAAAAACAGGAATAGATATGCCAAATGAATTTATTGGTGTTGTCCCTTCTCGTCTTTGGAAACTCAAGAAATATAACCGTTCTTGGAATATTGGTGAAACTGCAAATATGTCCATTGGACAGGGTGATTTTCTTACTACTCCACTGCAAATTGCAAGAGAAACAGCGCTTATAGCTACAGGAAAACTCGTTACACCGCACTTTGCGAAATATATAGGTGATAAGCCGTATGAGATAGAGTATAAAGATGTATTGACTCCTCTAGAGAAGAAAAAACTTCCTATCATTCGAAAAGCTATGACACAGGTCTGCAATTCTCCACATGGAACGGCAACACATTATCTGCATTCAAAAGTACGTATTGCAGGAAAAACGGGAACGGCACAGGTTATTGGGATTAAGCAAGATATTAAAAAAAGAAAATTAGAGCATGAGCTCTCTTATTATAACCGCTCTCACGCATGGTTTACAAGCTATGGACCTACAAAACATCCTCAGTATATTGTAACAGTTATGATAGAGCATGGTGGGCATGGTGGGCATGCGGCAGGGACTATCGTTTCAGATATATACAACAAGCTTTTAGAGCTTGGCTATATCAAAAAAAGATAATCAAGCATTTAAGCTTAGATTGCATGCGTGATAAAAAGTGCTAAAATAGTCAGCAAAAAGAGTCCGCCAGCTTTGTTATAGATTTTATTTGCCAAGATAAAGAGTAGAGCAATAGAAGCCGATGCCATAATTAAAATATCATAACTTGCAGCATGTAAATCAATAGTAAGCGGGTTAATAAGTGATGCTCCTCCTAAGACCATAGAGAAGTTTGCCACATTTGAACCGATGATATTTCCTATACTCATCTCTGAATTGCCTTTCTTTACTGCAACCAAAGAGACGACAAGTTCTGGAAGAGATGTACCCAAAGAGATTAAAAACAGACCTATAATCCACTCGCTAACATCAAGTGCACGTGCTATATTTGTTCCACTCTCTACAACAAAATTTGCACCACCTATGGTAAAAATAAAACCTATAGAGAGAAGAAGAATACTTTTTGGCCAATTAAATTTCTCTTTTGTTAAATCTTCATCTATCTCACCCTCAAGCTCCTCTTTTGAACTTGAAAAAAGAAAAAAGAGATAAGAGACCATCATTAGAAGAAATAACACACCATCAAATCTACTGATTTTCCCATCTTGAATCATTATATAAAAAATAACAACAGGAACAATTACCCACGCACTATCTTTTGAGAAGAGATCTCTATTTGGGTTCATAGCTTTTGCAATCATAAAAACAATACCTAAAACAAGGGTAATGTTAAATACAATACTCCCAATAACATTAGCAATTGCCATATCACTTTTTCCATGATACGAAGCAACCATAGAAGCTGCCATCTCCGGCAAACTTGTTCCAAATGCGATAAGTGTTGCACCGATAACAAAATGAGAAATGTTAAAATGCAAAGCAATTCTCTCGCCCTCTTTGATGATAAAATCTGCACCATAGATAAGTGCAGCCATTGCCACTAAAAATATAATGTAATCCATTTTTATCCTTCTGTTCGGACTATTAGACTTTTTGGAAGATTGAAATTTTTAATAATTTCTTCCTCTTTTTGACGCATCTCTCCACTGTCAATTTCATGGTCATATCCTAAGATATGTAAAAGTCCGTGAATAAAGAGCAGGGTAAACTCATCATCTTGGCTGTGTCCAAACTCTGCAGCTTTTTCTTTTACAAAGTCATAAGAGATGACAATGCTGCCAAGCGGAGCCATGGGCATATCTGCATCATAAGGGAAACTAAGCACATCGGTAGCTTTGTCAATATTTCTATATTCGGCATTTATCTGTGCTATTGTTTCGTTGTCTGTAATGATGAGTTCTATCTCTTTGTTTGTAAGAGAGTTTGCAATTTGTTCGAGGATTTCTGTTTTTACTTCGTATGAAGTTTGGTTGTCTATATCAATCATAAGTGGAATTATAGCGTAGAGAACTTACAAAAGTTTTTTAAAATAAAAACAAGGCAAAGGATAGACGGGCATTAAGCCATAATATTGATATTTTGTCCTATCCCTGTTTTTTGTGCAGCTACCTGTTGAGACTGTTCATTTGCACTCTCTAAGACTTTTAAAACCTGTTGTGCCTGTACATCTTGTGCTTTTTTCATAACATCTATTTGGATATTTTGAGCTGTTGAGGCATTTGAAGTGGAAGATACTGACATGATTGACTCCTTGTATCTTAATATATACGTTCATTATAGAATGAATATTATTTAAAAAAGATTAAAAAAACAACTTAGATATGTTAAAATCCTACTCATGAAAACTAGACAAGTAAAAAAAGCCGTATGTATTATGAGTGGGGGAATGGACTCCACACTGGCAGCCTATATGATGAAGTCACGTGGTTATGAGATAATAGCAGTACATTTTAACTATGACCAACGCACACAGAAAAAAGAGCTGGAGTGCTTTGAAGCAATAGCGCAAAAACTGGATGTAAAAGAGAAATATGTTTTAGATCTTGACTTTTTTAAGCAGCTTGGAGCCTCAGCTTTGACAGATACAAGCATAGAAGTGCCAACAGATGGAGTAGAAGAGGGTGTTCCTGTTACCTATGTACCATTTAGAAATGGTATCTTTTTATCTATGGCGGCAGCAATCGCTGAAAAAGAGGGCGCCGAGGTAATAGCCATAGGTGTTGTAGAAGAGGACAGCAGTGGTTATCCTGACTGCAGAGAAGCCTATATAACAGCAATGCAAAATGCCATCAACCTTGGAACAAAAGATGAGACAAATATAACTATTGAGATGCCTCTGGTGCACCTTAAAAAGTCTGAAATAGTCAAAGAGGCACTCAAATATGATGTACCTCTAAAGCTTACATGGAGCTGTTATAAAAATGAAGAGAAAGCTTGCGCTGTTTGTGATAGTTGCAGGTTACGACTTAAAGGATTTGAAATAGCTGGAGTAAAAGATCCAATTGCATACGTCTAATATTTGTTTTGGAGAGCTTGAGGTAGAAGTTGTTTATAACCCACGTCTTAAAAACAGTTATATTCATATTGATCAAGAAAATTGTATTAGAGTAAAAACTCCTTATAAATCCAAAAACTTCACTCTTTCACTACTTCAAGAAAAAAGCAAATGGATACATAGGCAAATAGCAAAAAACAATAAAAGAGTAAAAATTTCTGTCAATTTAGAAGATGAAGTACTTCTATTTGGTGAACTGTACAGCATTGATGCTCAAGAAGCAACACTATTAAGACAGAAACTTCAGCGTCTTAAATCATCTCAGGAAGAAAAAATTCTTAAAGTTTATGATGCTTTTTACAAAGAGATTGCAAAAGAGTACCTCACACAGGAGCTGCAAAAATATGCAAGAATAATGAACCTTTCCTTTAAAGAACTAAAAATTCGAAAAATGAAAAGACGTTGGGGAAGTTGTAGCTCACGTAGAGTTATCACATTTAACAGTGAATTGATGAAGCTTGAGAGAGAACTTATAAGCTATGTTGTTGTTCATGAACTTGCGCATCTTGTACATATGAACCATTCAAAAGATTTCCATGCTTTAGTGGATTACTATCTACCAAACTCAAAAGCAATAAGAAAACGACTAAAAGAGAGCAGGGTCCTTAATTAGATATTTAGCACTGTATTTACTTGATGGTGACCACATCATCCATCCATTTGTTCCAACATCTTCTGTAGCTTTTATTTGTGCTTGAATTTCATCCCTTTTATACTCTTTTTTACGACGTGTATAATCCTTGAAATATTGCAGCCATGGTCTCACGTGAGAACTAGGAACTCTGTCTCGAATCGTTTTAACACTGCGAAAAACCACTTCATAAGGGTATTCAGAAGGATACTCAAAGTAAAAAGAACCTCTTGAAAAGCCGGAAGGGTAAAGCATTGGAGCTAAATAGTCTGCGTGAGAAGCCAATGAAGAGACAGTCTGCCCTATACCATTGTCATCTTTCGCCCAACAAATATTTCCATAGGTATCAACAGAGATAAAAACACCATATTTTCGCAATCTGGCTTTTGCTTCATCTAAAAAACTCTCTATCGCTTTTATTCGGCTCTTTTGTGTGCTTTTTTTAGAGTAGATAAGCCCTTTTTTAGCCGGAAAGCGAATGTAGTCAAAATTTATCTCATCATAACCGACTTTTGCAGCCTCTTCAGCAATAGAGATAGCATAATTGTGTGATCTTTTATCAAATGGATCTACCCAAGCCATATTATCATGGTTACGCCAGATAGATTGGTTTTCATCATTTCTCTTAATGGCATAATCAGGGTTATTAGATGCTTGGAGTTCGTCTTTGAAAGTCACAATTCGAGCTATTGTGTAAATATTTCTCTCTTTAAGCATTTTTATAAACTTTTTAATATTTCTATTTGTTCTTTTTTTATGCGCACCATACTTATTTGCCTCTTTAAAGCCTGTCCAAAACTGCGTGGAGCCATATTCGTTTTTAACATCAACCACAACCGCATTAGCTTCTGTTTTATCGATAAGTTGAAGTATCTTTTTAAGAGTTTTTGAGTTATTGCTTGCACCCCAAAATGTTAGATAAAGGGCTCTTACTTTAATGGGCTCAAGTTTAATAATCGTATTGTTATCCTCACTTGAGAATGTGTAGGGTCTATAGCCAACTGCTTTTATATGGTAAGTGTTTTCATTTGAATGAATAGTGAAACTACCATTGAGATCGCTCCTAACATCATATTTTGAATCACTAATAAGTGCATTTGCTACTGGAGCTGAGCTCTTTGCATCAAGCAGTACTCCACTCAATGATGCAAAGAGTGAAGCCTGAAAAAATAAAATTAAAAATAAAGCTGTTTTCATAAAATATACCATAAAAAAATTTAGGGAATCATACACTCTTTTAGCTAATGATTGGTTGTTATCTGATATTTAAAAAATATCCTAAGCTCGCATCACTCCACTCTTTTGAAAGTTTGAGGTATTTATTGATAGAATCATATACTTTTGTGAAGTCACTATTTTGACTACTAAGATCACTAACAACCTCTTGAAGCGCTTTTTGCCCTGCTTTTGTGACATCATCAGGAAATTGAGAGAGCTTTACATCAAGAGATTTGAGCTTTTGAAGCGCCTGAATGTTTTGTGCATGAAACTCATAGGTCATATTAGAGTTCATTTCACTGCTGGCAACTTCTATCATCGCTTTATGCTCATCTGAGAGTTTCTCCCAAGAGTGTTTGTTAAAAGTCAGCTCAAGCACAGAACCCGGCTCATGCCATCCAGAGTAGTAGTATGGAGCTACTTTATAAAATCCCATCTTAATATCAAGTGCCGGTCCAACCCACTCTGTAGCATCAATAACTCCACGCTCCAGTGATGTATAGATCTCTCCGGCAGGGAGAAGAATAGGGTTAACCCCCATTTTCGCAAAAACTTCACCGCCAAGACCTGGAATGCGCATCTTTAATCCTTGCATATCGGCTAAAGAGTTGATAGGCTTTCTAAACCATCCACCCATTTGAATGTTTGTATTGCCGCCTAGAAGAGGGTAGAGGTTGTATTTTGCATATTGCTCACGCCATAGTTCCAGTCCACCGCCATAGAGCATCCATGAATTGACTTCTTCAGCCGTAAAACCAAAAGGAATACCGCTATAAAGCGAGAAAGCAGAGTTTTTTCCTTTCCAGTAGTAGGGTCCAGAATGAAAAGCATCGATCTGTCCTGAACTTGCTGCATCAAAAACAGCTAAAGCAGGGACAAGTACATTTTTGGGATAGAGTTTTATCTCAAGCAGTCCTCCGCTTATCTCTTTAAGACGTTTTGCAAATCTTTCAACCCCTGTCCCCATAATAGGAAAATGTGCAGGCCAGCTTGTTGCAAGCTTGATAACAGTTTTTTTGTTTCTGTTTACATAAACACGTTTTGCCTCTGTACTATGTTTTGGATGTTTTGAATAATCAATTGCCTGACGATTATTTTCATTACATCCTCCAAGAGCAAGTGCTGCCGAAGCTGTTGTAGCCGTTGTTAAAAAATCTCTACGGTTCATATTATGCCTTTTTAATAGAAATCAAACAAAGAGACTTCTGTCTGCTTTGTAAGTGGTTTTGTCAATATGGATTTTTCCACTCCAACAATAAGTGCGAAATGAAAACTGTATTCTCTAAGGAGATTTTTGATCTCATTTTCACTTTTGTAGATAACAATATTTGGCTTCTCACGCAACTCTTTTGAAAGTGATTCAAGTACTCTAAAAGGGATAAGATAGAGAATATTTGCCCATGTTGCCTGTTTTTGCAAAAAATCTATCTCTTTTTCTACAAGCGTAGTGCTCTTTTCAAATATAAGAACTTTATCACTTGTTCCAAACTCTTTAATTTCAAAGTTTTTGTTGGTAAAAACAGCTTCAAAGTGATCAATGGGTATAAATTTTCGCAGTCTAAAATTTATTTTGAGCACTTTAAAAAGATGTAAAAGCTGCTCAAGATAGGGCATAAAAAATGGAGAAATCAACTGTCTTTCATAAAAAATATTGTCATATATAAAAGAGGTCTCAAAAAGAGTCTGTTCAATAATATTGATAGATTCATTTGAATTTGCCGGAAGCTTTTTTATGTTTGTAAAAAGCTCTTGTGATGTTATAGCCGGGCTAAAGAGAACTGTTGCCTTGCTTTCTAGGGAACTGAGCATTTTATAGAGGGTTTGAATGTCACCATGCAGAGCAATAAAGTTTGGCTCAGTAACAACCTGAAGAGCAAGTTTTAAAATAATTTCATCACATTCATAAACTTCTATCTCTTTGTCTATTAAAATAAAACGTAGAATCTTTGTAAGTGCTTCTTTGAGATTTTTTACTTTTATCCAGGCAATCTCACTGTCACTTATCTGTGTTGGTTTATCAAAAATAACACCGTAAGCACCATTAAGTACAGCATCTTCTATCATATCTTCATCAAAAGCTATAAAAAGATCACCTCTTTTTACTGCTTTTGCTTCAAAAACAATATTTTCAAAACTATTTACAAAAGGGGAGTTAATAAGCTCCCCATGTGTAAGTGCTAAGATATTTTCAAGTCTCATCCAATAGGTGTGCCTGCTTTTTTAGGTTTTTCTGGTCTAATTAAACATAAACCATCTTCATCCTTAGCAGCAAGAAGCATTCCTTCACTCATCATGCCCATTAATTTTGCAGGCTTTAGATTTGCAACAACACAAACTTGAGTATTAAGAAGTTCCTCAGCAGGGTAAAATTCTTTAATACCTGCAACAACTTGACGAGGTTTTTGCTCTCCTAAATCTATTTGAAGTTTGAGAAGTTTTTTACTTTTTGGCACCTCTTCTGCTTCAATAACTGTTCCAATTTTTAAAGATGTTTCAAAAAACTGACCAATTTCAATTAAATTGTCTTCATTTGCAGAGCTTTTTTGAGTTTTTTTCTCCTCTTTTTGAGGATTAGGTTTTGCTTTAGGAGCTTCTGTCATTAAAGGTTCTTCAATACGAGGGAAGAGAGGAGGAACTTTTTTAATATTAAATAATTTTAGAAGTTTTTTATCAATTACAAGCTCTTTGTAACTCTCTGTATTTATCTCAAAGCTGAGTGCATCTGCAATAATTTTAGTAGTCTTAGGCATAACAGGATGTAGCATAATAGCCGCACGAGCTAAAATATTTGCCACAAGCGCAACAGTTGCAAGTGCTTCATCTTCTTGGTTGTTTTTCATCTTAACCCAAGGTTCATACTCTTGAATAACACCATTACCAATAGCAAAAAGTTTCCACAACTCTTCAAGATACCTGTGTGTTTGCAAATTTTGAATAAAAGCATCAAGAGAATCCAGTACTTCATTCATCTTGGCAAGCTCTTTTGCATGATACTTTTGCACATCTTTAGAATCTATAACAAAATCACTGTACTTACCACTCATACCAATAATTCGGTTAAGAAGATTTCCAAGGTCATTTGAAAGTTCAGAATTGACACGGTCTATAAAAGCACGCTGAGAGAAATCACCATCTTGTCCAAAAGGTACCTCACGCAACATAAAATAGCGAAGGTTTTCAACACCATAAGCATCTGCAACTTCTTTGGGAGAGACTACATTACCTTTTGATTTGCTCATTTTCTCACCATCACGTGTCCACCAACCATGAGCACCAATATGTTTTGGTAACGGCAAATCAAGACTCATTAGAAATGCAGGCCAATAGATAGCATGAAAACGTAAAATATCTTTTCCTACAAAATGTATATCGGCAGGCCAATAATCCATATTCGCCTCGTCACTACCATAACCAAGTGCTGTAATATAGTTTAAAAGTGCATCAAGCCAAACGTACATAACATGTTTGTCATCATTGAGACTTTTAGGCATTTTTACACCCCAACTAAAAGAAGTACGAGTCACAGAAAGATCACGAAGCCCGCTTTTTACAAAATTTACTACTTCACTAGCACGAGATTTCGGCATGATAAACTCTGGATTTTGCTCATAATGCTTTAAGAGTTTCTCTTCATATTTTGAGAGTTTAAAAAAATAACTCTCTTCTTTTACAACACTTGTACTGCGACCACAGTCTGGGCAAAATTCTCCATCTACAAGTTGTGTTTCAGGAAAAAATGTTTCACAGCTCACACAGTAATGACCTTCGTAAAAATCTTTATAGATATCACCTTTGGCAATCATGACTTCAAATGCTTTTTGAACACCTTTCATATGCGCTTCATCGGTTGTACGTATAAACTTGTCGTAACTAATATCAAACTCATCCCAAAGGTTTTTAAAGGTTGCACTTATTGCATCCGCAAACTCTTGTGTAGGTTTACCTGCCTTTGCAGCCGACTCTTCAATCTTTTGACCGTGTTCATCAGTTCCTGTCAAAAAGAAAGTCTTTTCGCCCTTAAGTCTTTCATATCGCGCCATTGTATCGGCAATAAAAGTAGTGTAAGCATGCCCAATATGAGCCTCGCCATTTACATAATAGATGGGTGTAGTGATGTATTTACTCAATTTTATATCCTGTGAAGTATTTATAGGTGATATTTTATCCAAATAGACTTAGATTTTTCAATTAATATTGAAAAAAGTATTGCTAAAAGTTGCCAATATGAACTCTTTTTTAAAACTCAAAACCGCCTGTGTCGCCTTTTGACATACTATTATAAACGGCTTTAACATAATCATCACGAAGTTCACATTTTATGTAGTGTTCGCAAACAGAGCAACTTTTATGCCCTTTATGCTGCTGACACTCTTGAACTTTTTTTATCATCTCATCTAGATGAAGTTCAAATCTATCCTTTTGTTGTTGATTATGCATTTGCTGCATAAACCTCTTTAACACGTGCTATTTCATCTTTTGAGCCAAAGAAACATGGAGATGTATCGTGAATATGTGCACAACCCAGATCTAAAATTCTCTCTTTTGCATCTACTGCCTCACCGTTAGCTTTTTCATAAACAAAAGCAAAAGGAAAGACTTCAAAAAGACGACGCAATTTACCCTCTGGTTTGTCACTTGTAGCAGGGTAAGAAAAAAGTCCACCGCCTTTGAGAAGAATCTGATGAAGATCTGGTACCATACCACCGGAGTAACGAAGTCTATAACCCTCTGCAAAAAAACCATCTATCATTGCTTTATGGTGTTTTGGCCAGTTTTGCTGCGTACCTCCTGGAGCCATCAATTTGCCTTTTTCATTCAGACGAATCTCTTTTACAAACTCAAAATCTCCAGCTTGAAGCAGATAAAGTTTAACTTTATTTTCTGCAAATACCATCTCCACACGTGGACCATAAACAACATAACAGGCTGCAACCATTTTATCTGCACTAAAAGCACCTTCATAAATTCCAAAAATAGAGCCAACACTTAAATTTACATCTACTAATGAGGAACCATCTAATGGATCATAGGCTATAAAGTACTTTCCATCACTGTGTAACAGCTCTTCATGCTCTTTTTCTTCACTGGCAATTGTGTGTACTGATGATACACGTGAGAACTCTTCTTCTATAATCATATCGCACTGAATATCAAGTTCAAGTTGAGTCTCTCCTGAAGAGTTTTCCTGTTGTGAATACCCTATATCTTTTGTATCTATGGCAACTTTAATTCTTTTTGCACTTTTTTGAATTGCATCAAATATATCTCTCATTTTTTTCCTTTTTATACTTCTTTTGCATTTTTTAATATCCATGAAATAACTTCATCGGCATCATTTAGATCTAAAACATTTACATTTGTAGGCAAGTCATATTTTGACAAATCAATACTCTCATCTATTGCCAAAGCATTCATATATGGAAAGTAGTCTTTATCTATTGAACCCCTAAAAACACTAATACGTGGAAGAGGGAGGTTTTTAAGACCTTCAACAAGCAAGATGTCAAATCTGTCAAAGAGTCGTATCATATCTTCAAGTTCGGAACGACGATTTGAAAAATATGTTGTTCTGTTTGGAGATGTCACAATGACCTCTGCACCCGTATCGCTAAATTTATAGCTGTCTTTTCCCTCAACATCAAAACGAGCTTTGTCTTTTGGGTCATGCTTAATAATCGCAACTTCTTTTTTATGTTCATGAATGAGTTTACGAGCTACTTTTAATATTAAAGTAGTTTTACCGCTATTTGATGGTCCTGTAAATGCAACTGCTAATCTTTTATTCAATGTTCAACTTTGCTTTAAATTTTAAGTTATTATACAAAAGAAGAGTTTAATAAGATATAATTTCATCTAAAATTTAAGGTCAAATATGAGAACTTTTTTAATAACAATACAATTTATTTTACTATTGAGTGGATGTGCTCAACAAAATGCCTTTGAAAGATTTAATTTTAGTTCAGTCAAAGAGTTGAGTGAAGACAGCATACAGACAGTTAAAATCAAAAATAACACTTCAGAAGTGGAAGGTATCATTACTGTCGTTTATCTTAATAAAGTGTTACCTGAACTCTACAATAAACATGAATATTTTTATATTTACTACTATATAAAAGATAAAAACAGTAGTGTTACTTTTACCCTTAATGGAAAATCATCTTTACTGCAAGAAGAACTAAAGCCTGAAAATGAGTTCTCCTATTTAACATCTTTTAGCGCTCCGTGGAGTAAATATTATTTAGTTGGATTTGAAAAAGAGGGAAATATATTAAACTTTAAAGTAGAAACCTCCAAGCAAGGAAGTGCAACCCTAAAGTTTGTTAAGGACAAATAGTCTCTATAGGGTGCGCAAAATAGCCGAAAGTACAACAATAAGTACTTGGAGTGCAATTATTATAATGAGTGGTGCAAAATCAAGACCATTCATATTTGTCGGAATAAATCTTCTCACAAAAGCATAAGCCGGGTTTGTTACCCTATATAAAAATTGAACAATCGGATTAAAAGGATCCGGATTTACAAAGCTAAGTAGTGCCGCGATAATAATAACCCATATATAAACATTAATTAGTGAGATGAAAATCCCACCAATTCCTTGAATAATATCTACAATCATTTTACAATCTCCCCAATATAGTTTTTAAGATATTTATAGATACTTGCAATATCTGGACCTTCTTGTGCATTTGTGAGCAATATACGAAGAGGTATAGAGAAATCTTCATCACTAAGAGCTGTTTCATTTATGATATACTCTTTAAAATCATCATACTCTTCAAAATAAGGTGCTTTTATCATTGCTTCTTTTATAAGAGTAGCCTGTTTTGTGAAAATTTCAGGTATCTCTCTTTTCTCAAAAATAGGTGCAATTTTTGCTTTTAGTTCACGAGTAGTAGAAACTTCTTCTAAAAAGATACGTGCAAGTTCACCAATCTCAGCATCTGCAAAACCGACATAGCGTGAAAGCTCTGTAGCATCCATTCTTTTCATATGCTCTTTGTTTATATGTTTTAGCACATCCATATCAAAGCGAGTAGGGGACTCCTGAAACGTTTCAATGGTAAAGAACTCCTCAGCTTCTTTAAGAGTAAAGATTTCACGTGGGGTTTTATTTCCCATTGATATTAAATAATTTAAAATAGCTTCTGGAAGATATCCTTGCTCTAGCAATGCTTTAACATTGATTGTCTCTTCATTTTCAATAGCAGCTAGATGAGCATACTCTATCTCTTTTTTATATCCAAGTTGATTTCTTATATGCACTTGTTTTGGTGTATTGTTAATATATTTTTCATCGCGGATGATCATAGAGATATCATTCAGCATATCATCTATGGCAGTAGCAAAGTCACTTGTTGGCAACTTTTTTTGATCCATTATAACAAAACTGTCAATCTCTTCTGGATAAAACCCAAGATCACCCTGTATGCCATCATGAATAACAATAGGATTTTGCGGACGAATAATGCGTATGGTAAAGGGAGCAGTATTGTCAATAACAAGTTCTGCAGGCAGATTTCGGCAAGCATCATCATATTGATACGCTATATTTGCCTTCACAGCTTCTTGACGTTTCTTCTCAAGCCACTCATCAGAACAAAAACAGGAAAAAGCTTTTTTTTCATGAAGCAGCTGCAGTGCCATAGCCGAGTGAAATTTGAAGTTTTGACTTTGATGTATGACTTGAGTATATTCTATATTAAAAAGAGAAAGTAAATCAAGAAACTCTTGATCTTTAGTATTTTCCTTGTCACTATCTTCTATGCGTACAATAAAATCTTCACTACGTTGCTTTGCAACAAGATAGTTAAACAGGGCAATACGTAAATGTCCAATATGCATATCAGCAGTAGGAGTGCATGCGAATCTAAGCATAAAAATTCCTAAATATTTTTTTGTGATTTTAACGTATTTTTGATTAATTTAAAGTATTTGTTTGGATTGTTTTTCTGAGAAAAAAGTGGTGACCCCTAGGAGACTCGAACTCCTGTAACATGGATGAAAACCATGGATCCTAACCACTAGACGAAGGGGCCACTTTTTACTGAAAGCTCAACAATTTTGTTGAGCCGAAATTATATAGATTTTACTCTTAAATAGAGCTAAAATCTATATGAAATATAACTATTCATAAAAACTACGAAGAGCTCTGATAATTACAGCATTTTTAGAGATACTTTCAGCTTTTGCATTATCGTTTACAGTTTCATAAAGATCTAATGGCAAAGAGATAGAGAAAGTTTTTGTTTCTACTTTTTTCTTTTTAGCTATCATTGATACAACATTATTTAAAAGTTCAATGATTTTTTTCGTATCAATTGGTTTTTGAATAAAACTATTAACACCAACTTCGATTGATTCGGAAATTTTTTCCATATCGTTACTTGCTGAAATTACAATAATAATCTGTGCCGGATTAATCTCACGAATCTTACGTGCTAATTCAATACCATCCATACCATTCATAATAATATCAACAAAAACAACATCTGGTTTTTTTTCTGCGTATATTTTAAGTGCTGTCTCACCATCAAAGCAAGAATCAACATCTGAAAAAAAGTTTTTAAACGTAGAACTTAAAAGTTCATTTGTAACTTTTTCATCTTCTACAACCATCGCTGTAAGTTTTTTTGTCTGCTCAGTCAACTGAATTAAATCCACATTACTACTCATTGTGATATCCTCTTATTTTAATTTGTGATATTATACACTATAATAGTAAATAACAATAACAAAATGCAACAATATCCTATTTTGTTTTAAATTTTTCTAACCATTCTCTATCAGCTTCTCTATTTTCTTCTTTTTGATTTAACAAAGAGTCAATTATACTAATAAGTGTATCTTCATCCATAAATTCTAATAAATTAGGGTTTATAGAAGTAGGGCGTACTCCTTCATAACTGTTGAGAAGATTTTGAATATCCTCTATAAGTTGTTGTTTTCTTTCCATAATTATTCTTTACTCCATGCTTGATTAAAGTTCATATCGTTTTTGATCATATCATTGACCAAAGGAACGAGTCCTGCTCTGTCCATAATGTATTTTACTTTCTTTGGCCAGCTTTTACGATAGTTAAATGATTTTGGCTTGCCTCCAATATGGTGAATAAAAGCTTCATTAATTTTATACTCAAGCAAAACATCATATTGTTTTTTTTCAATAAGAGTATTGAGCCAAATACGAGTTTCTTTAAAACTTTTTGTATTGGAATTTATACTTATCCACTTTGTTGCAAAATCATTCAGGCAATTATTATAAGCTTTTATCCTCAATTGTTTATTATATTTTAAAAGTTCGAGATTTTCATAAGAAGCTGCATATTTACGTGGTCTATAATCTTTTTTAAGACTTTTAGCCCGTAGCTTATAGCTCAAATCACTCTTGGGCAACTTTTTAATCTCACCAGGATCAAAGAGAATCTTTTGTTTACTCTTAGAATAGGGAAGATATAGCGCTGGTAGTTCAGGATCGCTCTTAAAAGCACCAAGACTCAAAATATTTCCCGTAATCTGTGCTACATAACCTTGCCCATAACCAGACTCAAGTCCTGCTATTGCCAAAAGGGCCGCAGGAGGTAGATGATGTTTTTTAGAAACTTCTATAGCTAAAGGGGTAATGGTAGCGTAGAACTTTTTGACATGTGAGTATTTTCTTAGACTATATTTGCTTTTAGCATAAAGTGAGTGTTGCGTGAGGAATAAGGAAGCAAATATAATAAATACAAGATTCCGTATATTTGGTTCTATTTTTATTTTGGTTAACATAATGTAAATTCTCTTGAAAATTTTATCTTTGTTCTATTTATTTAGGTATAGGATAAGCCGAGTTTTGTATTGATAGCATTAATCTACTGCATATTTTACAATATGCCTCTAGCGAAGCAATAGCAATTGTAAGAGGCTAACCATCTGCTTCTTGCTGCCATGTTGGGTTTACAAGCTCTCTATGTCGCCATAAAGACTGGTGGTCTCTTACACCACCGTTTCACCTTTACTACTTAGAGTAACTTGGACTTAGTTCAAGTTACGGACAAAAGTAGAAGTCTAGTCTCTGTTGCACTTTCCCTCGTATTACTACGGCCATTCGTTAAATGGAACATTCTCTTACAGCAGCTCGGACTTTCCTCTTGAGTTATCCCCAAGTCACTATCTCCTATACCTTGATGAAATTATACAGAATAAATCATTTAAAATAAAAAAATGTAAAAAGAACAAGTGTTCATATCCATTAAAAACAATAAGAACAATTGTTCATTTTTACTTAAGTTAGTATTAACAAGTGTTCATATATAATACTTATTAAATTAACAACCGTTCACATAAAAAGGAGTTCTAAATGTCGCAAAACAGGGGACAAGGAAAAGGAAATAAAACGAAAGAAAAGATATTAAAGGTGGCAACTGCCCTCTTTTCACAGCTTGGGTATAGAGGTGCAAGTGTACGTAAAATTGCAAAAGAAGTTGGAATTCGAGAGAGTGCTCTATATAATCATTTTACAAACAAAGAGGAGATATTTTTAGAAGTTGCAAAAGAGATATTCTCTTCGCCCTTCTCTCTCTCTTCTGAAGAGATTAATGAGTTGGCAATTCGAGGAAAACCTTTTTTGCAAAAATTTACCATGCAGTATAAAATGCTTACATTTGATAAGAGCAATGAAAATATGTTTAGACTCCTTATGATAGAGCTTATGCAAAACAAAGAGCTTAGAGAGCAATTTATGAGTGAATTTCACAATAAAAACATTAAAATACTCTCTGAAGGTTTCTTTATTATGATGCAAAACAGCATTATTCGTTCTGGAGATCCTATGATGGTTGCTTACGAATTTATAAGTACACTTTTTTATATTAGACTACAAGTCACCCTGCTTCGATTTGATGCACGATCAACAACTGCACTTTCAACACAATTTGAAAAACATGTGGACTTCTTTTGGGAAAGCATTAGAAGCTAAAAATTAGATATTAAATAATATTAAACTGAAGCAGAAAAAAAGGCGGCTCGACAAAGAGCCGCCCTACTTTATAAGTATGAGATTATTTTCCCATTGCTTCTAAAGCATATTTTTTACCTAAAGAATAAGCAAATTTATTTGCTTCATGAACTTTTGGTGGAACTTTTGAAAGCATAGTATCTATAAGAGATTGTTCTGGAAGAACTTCCGTCATTGTATTTGCTATTGCTAAAGCAACAACAGATTGAGTAATCACATTACCAACCTCTTCTTTTGCAATTGTAATGATTGGAATTTCATAAATTTTCCATTTTTTTCTATCTTCATCCGTTGGATGAACAAGATTTGGATCAACTACAATAATTCCACCTGGTTTAACACCATTTTTAAATTGTTGATATGAAACATCTGCAACTGAAAGCATAAAATCTATTTCACCTTCATTTGCATATGGATAACGAATTTCCTCATCGTCTAGCGTAATATCAACCACTGTTGCACCACCACGAACTTGAGAAGTATATGTAGCAGTTTTTAAACCATAACCGCCATCTTTAATCTTACAAGCAGCCATAATCTCACCGGCAAGGAGAACACCCTGTCCACCAACACCAGTAAATCTTAAAGTATGTCTCATTTATAACTCCTTATATTTTTTTCTCAAAGTCAGCTTGAGTAATTTTACCACGCTCACCTTGTGCAGCTTTTTGAATTTCAGCATACATTTCACAATACTCTTCTTGGTCAACATCTTTTAATACACCAGTTGGTAGAAGATTTTCTTTTTCAATTCCATCTTCAAGAGCTTCCCATTTTTTAAGTGGCATAGTAATACTGTCAATCCAGTCAAGATTTTCCATAGCATTTGCCATTTTGTTCTTACGACCAAGGTTAATATGACAGTTTGATAGCACTTCAACAAAAGAAAAACCTTTATGTGAAAATGCTTTAACAAGTACTTTCTCAAGCTTTTTAGGATCAATCATAGGCTCACGAGCTACAAAAGAAGCTCCTGCACCAATTGCTAAATTACAAGCATTAAATGTTGGGTCAATATTACCATTTTTCTGAGAAACAGTCCAAAATCCACGAGGAGTAGTTGGAGATGTCTGAGAATTTGTAAGACCATAGATGAAGTTATTGATTAGAATGAAATTCAAATTAATATTTCTTCTACAACCATGAATTGTATGGTTACCACCGATAGCTAAACCATCACCATCACCTGCAACAACAATTACATTAACATCTGGTCTAGCAAGCTTAATACCTGTTGCGTAAGCAACCGTACGACCATGAGTTGTGTGAACAGTATTACAATCTATGTAAGAAGAAAAACGTCCTGAACACCCTATTCCAGATACAACACAAACTTCTTTGTCCATATCCCAACCCATTTTTTCAATGGCACGAATCGTTGCTTTTAAAATAACACCGTCACCACAACCCCAACACCATAGTGTTGGCATTTTATTTACACGTAAATATTTATCATAATTAAATGCCATTAAATCATCTCCTTAACTTTTGCTACCATTTCAGCCGGTGCGATAGGACGACCATTTGCTTTGAGTAGTGTTTCAAAATCATTACGTTTAATAACGCGTTCAATCTCTTTAGAGTATTGTCCCATATTAAGTTCAGTTACCATGATTCTGTTTCCAAATTTTTTACCAATTTCTTCTAATCTTTTTGCTGGGCTAGGCCATAACATAATTGGTCTAAAAAGTCCTGCTTTAATACCTTCACTTCTTAGTTTCTTAACAGCCTCATAAGCACCAAGTGCAATAGAACCATAGGCAATAATACAGATATCTGCATCATCTAAATCAACCTCTTCATAATCTGGTAAATCATCAAGTCCATCATTTTCTGCATGAACAGTGTTTATTTTACCAACAAGTCTCTCTATATTAAATTCACACTGCTTAGCATCTTCCGTTGGAAAACCTTCAACACCATGATGAAGACCAGTAATATGATATTTATACCCTTCAAACATTGGGTTAAGCACAGCAGGCTTATTCATAGGAACATCATATGGTTTATAATCAGCTGGATCACCTTCAAATTTCTCACGATTTACAATAGCATCTTCCACTTCTTGCATATCTGGAAGAATGGCTTTTCCATGCATATGACCAATAGTTTCATCCAAAAGCATAAATACAGGAGTCATATATTTTTCAGCTAAATTAAATGCGCGAACTGTTTGAGTATAACACTCTTCAAGTGAACCGGCACATAATGTAATTGATGCATAATCACCATGAGTTGGATATTGCGCTTGACCAATATCAGCTTGTGAAACACGAGTTGGAAGCCCAGTTGATGGTCCCCCACGCATAACATTTATGATTACTAACGGAATTTCAGCAATAAAACTAAGCCCTATCTGTTCAGCCTTAAGTGAAATACCAGGACCTGAAGTTGCAGTAAAAGATTTCGTCCCAGTCATAGATGCACCAAGTGCAGCTGAAATACCACCGATTTCATCTTCCATTTGAATCGCCGTTCCACCAACTTTTGGTAAAAGGTCAGATGAAACATGCATTACTTCTGATGATGGTGTTAGTGGATATCCACCAAAAAATCTGGCACCTGCATCAATTGCTGCTTTTGCTGCTAGTTCATTACCAGTTGAAATTACTTCTCTTGCCATTATTTAGCTCCTTCTTGTTTTAGAGACATATAGTTGTTTGCAACAACAGCCTCTTGTCTTTTCTTCGCTTCATCAGTAAGTTTTGCAAAGCTTTTTCCTGCAGCCTTAAGCTCTTTTCTATCTGCTACATAGATAGCAAAATCAGGACATGAAAGTTCACACTCCATACATCCAATACAAGAATCTGGATAATCAACAGAGATCATTGCCCCTAACGTTGATGTTGGTTCATAGACCATTCCAAGTACACCTGAAGGACATACTGATACACAGATATCACATGCTTTACAGTTACTTGTGTTTACCCATACAGGTTGATCACCTGGGTTTTCAGTTTTAAAAGTTCCCATTTATTCTCCTATTTTTAAGATACAAACTTAATAGTTTGCACATTATTACTCTTTAGTATATTTAAAAAGAGTAGCTTAGTTTCTATAATTCTATTCTAAAATGTGTTGCAAGCGCCTCAGAAAAACCTAAAATGTTACTTTCTGAGGCTCACACAAGCAAAAAAAGAACTACTTTTTCGCCAGAACCTCTGCTACAGCTTTACCAATTTCTGCAGGAGAAACGACAACTTTAACACCTGCTGCTTCTAATGCTGCCATTTTTTCAGCTGCAGTACCAGCACTTCCACTGATAATAGCACCTGCGTGACCCATACGTTTTCCTTTAGGAGCAGTTTGACCTGCAATAAAAGCAACAACAGGTTTTGTGATTTGCTCTTTAATCAGTTTTGCCGCTTGAATTTCAAGATCTCCACCAATTTCACCAATCATAACGATTGCCTCAGTCTCTGGGTCTGCTTCAAACATTGGTAAAAGTTGCTTATAAGAAAGACCAATAATTGGATCTCCACCAATACCAACAGCAGTAGTAATACCAAAACCTTCTTTTACAACTTGGTTAGCACCTTCATATGTAAGTGTACCAGATTTAGAGATAAGCCCGACATTTCCTTTTTTGAAGATCATACCAGGCATAATTCCGATTTTACACTCATCAGCAGTGATAATACCAGGACAGTTTGGCCCAATAGTTTTCATATTATGTTTTGTAGCATACTGTTTAGCATACATCATATCACGTACCGGAGCACCTTCAGTGATGATAACAGCAAGCTCGATTCCAGCATCAGCAGCTTCCATTACAGCATCTGCAACAAAAGCAGGTGGAACAAAAATCATAGAAACTGTAGCACCAGTCTTTTGTACTGCTTCTTTTACAGTATTAAAAACCGGCTTGCCTAAATGCTCTTGACCACCCTTATTTGGTGTAACACCACCAACAATATTTGTTCCATAATCAAGACATTGCTCAGCGTGAAAAGAACCCTCTTTACCTGTAAAACCTTGAACGATTACTTTTGTATCTTTATTTACTAAAATAGACATCTCTTATAACTCTCCTTTCGCTGCAGCTACTGCTTTTGCAGCACCATCTGCCAAATCTTCTGCTGCAATTACATTTGAAATATTTGCATTTTTAAGAATCTCTGCTGCCTCTGGTGCATTTGTACCATCAAGACGAACAATTACAGGAACATGAACATCTACAAGTTTTGTAGCTTCTAAAATTCCGTTTGCAATTCTATCACAACGAACGATTCCACCGAAAATATTTACAAAAATAGCTTTTACATTTGGATTTTTAAGAATAATCTCAAAACCTTTTGCAACAGTCTCAGCATTCGCACTTCCACCAACATCTAAGAAGTTTGCAGGTGTTCCACCCATGTAGTTGATTGTATCCATTGTACCCATCGCAAGACCGGCACCATTTACCATACAACCAATTTCACCATCAAGAGCAATGTAAGAAAGACCGTATTGACTTGCTTCACGCTCATCTGGATCTTCTTCACTTAAATCTCTCATTGCTTCAATATCTGGATGACGTCCAAGAGCTGAATCATCAAAGCCCATTTTACCATCAAGCGCGATAAATTCACCCTCACCTGTTCTGATAAGTGGATTAATTTCAATCATCTCTGCATCATTTTCCATATAAAGTGTGTAGAGTTTTTTAGCAAAGTTAATCATATTTTTTTGTTGTACTTTATCTGTAATACCTAGACCAAATACTAATTCACGACCATGAAAACCTTGAAAACCAATAGAAGGGTCAACTTGAACCTTGATAATTTTTTCAGGAGTTTTTTCTGCTACAGTCTCAATATCCATACCACCTTCAGTAGAAGCCATAATAATTGGCATCTCAGCAGCACGATCTAAAACGACTGAAAGATAAAGCTCATCTTGAATGTCAGCACCATCTTCAATATAAACTTTTTGAACAAGTTTACCCTCTGGTCCTGTTTGATGCGTTACTAATGTCATTCCAAGAATTTCATCTGCAAGCTCTTTTACTTCATCTAAACTTTTTGCAAGTTTAACACCGCCACCAAGTCCACGACCACCTGCGTGAATCTGTGCTTTAACAACCCAAATAGGTCCACCTAACTCTTTTGCAGCTTCTACAGCTTCTTCAACTGAATTAGCTATTTTACCTTTTGGTGTAGGTACACCATATTTAGCAAAAATTTGTTTTGCCTGATACTCATGTATATTCATCTATTCTCCTTGTCTTAAGTTTGGTTATTACGCCTTAGGCGCAATCATATCTTCTGGTTTAACATATTCATCAAACTGCTCTGCAGTTAAAAGACCAAGCTCAATTGCTGTCTCTTTTAGTGTTGAGTTGTTTGCGTGAGCTGTTTTTGCAATTTTTGCAGCATTTTCATAACCAATATATGGATTTAATGCAGTTACTAACATAAGTGAATTATGTAAAAAATGATCTATTTTTTCACGTACTGGCTCAATCCCTACAGCTGCATTGTCATTAAATGAAACAATAGAATCACTTAAAAGTCTTACTGATTGTAAAAAATTATAAGCAATAACAGGCTTAAATACATTTAACTCAAAATTACCTTGTGAGGCTGCAATACCGATTGTTGTATCGTTACCCATAACTTGACATGCAACCATAGTTACTGCCTCAGATTGTGTAGGGTTGACTTTTCCTGGCATAATTGAAGAACCTGGCTCATTTGCAGGAATTTCAATCTCCCCTATTCCACAACGAGGACCTGATGCCAACCATCTTACATCATTGGCAATTTTCATCATATCTGCAGCAAGTGCTTTGAGTGCACCATGTGCAAAAACAAGCGCATCATGGGAAGTAAGTGCGTGAAATTTATTTGGTGCAGTAATAAAATCATGCCCAGTAAGTTCACTTAATTTTTTAGCAACTCTTTCACCTAATTCTGGATGTGCATTCAAACCTGTTCCAACAGCAGTACCACCAAGAGCAAGCTCACGCACAGCTTCTAGTGAATCTTTCGCCATCTTTTCAGATTTGTTTAACATCTCTACCCAACCAGAAATCTCTTGACCAAGCGTAAGTGGTGTAGCATCTTGAAGGTGTGTACGACCAATTTTTACGATATCTGCGAACTCTTCACTTTTTGCCTGAAGTGTTGCTTTAAGTTTTGCGATTGCAGGTAAAAGTTGTTCTTCAACAGCAATAACAGCTGCTACATGAAGAGCTGTAGGATATGTGTCATTAGAAGATTGTGATTTATTGACATCATCATTCGGGTGAACAAGTTTCTCTTTTCTAAAATCACCACCAAGAATTTCAGTAGCACGATTTGCAAGAACTTCATTATTGTTCATATTTGACTGAGTACCTGAACCTGTTTGCCAAACAACAAGTGGATAGTTCCCATCAAGTTTTCCAGCAAGCATATCATCAGCAGCCTGTGCAATAGCATCTGCTTTCTTAGCATCAAGTTTACCAAGATCTTTATTAACGAGTGCAACTGCTTTTTTAAGATAAGAAAATGCTCTTGTAATTTCATAAGGCATTTTTTCTTCGCCAATTTTAAAGTTTTGAATACTTCTTTGCGTTTGTGCCGCCCAGTAAGCGTCAAGAGGAACTTCAATCTCTCCCATTGTATCTTTTTCTATACGTGTTTTCATCAATTATTTCCCTTCAAAAAAATTATTTTTATTTAATGTATCTATTAATGTTTGCACAGATGCACATGATTGTGCAAACATTGCTTTTTCTTTTTCATCGAGTGTCACTTCGATAATCTTCTCTGCTCCTTTAGCTCCAAGCATAACCGGAACACCCGAAACCACATCACTATAACCATATTCACCCTCCAAGCAAACTGCACAAGGGTGGATCTGTTTTGTATCTTTTAAAATTGCATCAACCATAATAGCTGTTGATTTTGCCGGTGCATAGTAAGCAGAACCGGTTTTAAGATAACCAACAATTTCTGCTCCACCATGACGTGTTCTATCTACAATTTCATCAATTTCATCTTGTGTGAGAACATCAGTAAGAGGAACACCAGCTACTGTTGAATAACGAGGAAGTGGCACCATATCATCACCGTGACCACCCATAACAGATGCACGAATCTGACCACCACCATATCCAAGTTTTTCTTGAATAAATGCTGCCATACGTGAACTATCCAAGATACCGGCCATACCAATAACACGACTTCTATTAAATCCACTCTCTTTGAGTGCTACATATGTCATCGCATCAAGTGGGTTTGAAACCATAATTATAATAGCATTTGGAGAGTATTTTGCAATACCTTGAATAACCTCTTTTGTAATCTTTGCATTAATCATTAAAAGATCATCACGGCTCATGCCAGGTAATCTTGGACTTCCTGCAGTAACAACCACAACATCACAGTCAACAAGATCACTCATATCTTCTGCAACACTTACAACTGTATGACTTCTGACTGCTGATGCTGCCTGACTCATATCAAGGGCTTTGCCTTTTGCTACATCTATTTTATTATCACGAAGAATAATTTCATGACAAGATCCGAGCATTGCAAGAGAGTAAGCTACTGTTGCGCCAACATTACCAGCGCCTACTATCCCTACTCTTTTTCCTTGACTCATACACACTCCTTCATATTAAATACTATGATGCTTTGTAGCAAGCATCATATTAAGGTGAGAAACTTTTTCACCTTTTATATAGTTTACTATATAGTAATCCATATAAAAAACGAAAGACTATGTACCCGTAGGTACATAGATTAAAGACTATATAGCGTCAATAATTGTGTTAAGCGTAGCAGACGGACGCATAGCAGCTTTTACTTTTGCATCATCTGGATGGAAATATCCACCAATATCTTGCGCTTTACCTTCAGCTGCAGCTAATTCTGAAAGGATTTTCTCTTCATTCTTAACAAGCTCTTCAGCTACTGGTGTAAATTTCTCAGCAAGTGCACTGTCTGCAGTTTGTGTACTCAGTGCTTCAGCCCAATAACGTGCTACCCAATAGTGAGATGCTTTGTTGTCTGGCTCACCACATTTTCTTGAAGGTGCTTTGTCGTTATCTAAATAACCTTCATTTGCTTTATCAAGACCTTCAGTTAATGCACCGATTTTAGAATCTTCAGATTTTTGATAGATCATTCTTAGTGACTCAGCAAGTGCCAAGAATTCACCAAGTGAATCCCATCTAAGGTGACCACACTCTAAGAATTGATCAACATGTTTGGGTGCACTTCCACCAGCACCAGTTTCAAAAAGACCCCCGCCCGCTAAAAGTGGAACGATAGAGAGCATTTTTGCAGATGTACCAAGTTCTAAAATTGGATACATATCAGTTAAATAATCACGAAGAACATTACCAGTTACCGAAATAGTATCTTTGCCTGCTCTTACTCTTTCGTTTGTGTATCTTGTAGCAGATGCAACATCCATGATTTTAATATCTAAACCAGTTGTATCATGATCGTTAAGATATTTATTTACTTTTTTAATCATCTCTGCATCATGAGCTCTATCTTCATCTAACCAGAATATTGCAGGAAGACCTGTAAGTCTTGCACGCTCAACTGCTAAGCGAACCCAGTCTTTAATTGGGATATCTTTTGCACGACTCATTCTCCAAATATCACCTTTTTCACACTCAAAGCTCATAAGTTCAGTACCATCTTCCGCAGTAACCGTTACTGTACCCGCTTCTGCAAGTTCAAAAGTTGTTGGATGAGAACCATACTCTTCAGCTTTTTGTGCCATAAGACCAACATTAGAAACATTACCCATAGTCGTAACGTCATATTGACCATTTTTAACACAATCATCAATCATCTCTTTATAGAAAAATGCGTAACTTCTATCTGGTATTACAGAAACGCACTCTACTGCATCACCATTTCTGTCCCACTGTTTACCACCTTCACGTACAACTACCGGCATAGAAGCATCGATAATTACATCATTAGAAGCATTAAAGTTTGTTTGACCTTTGTCAGAATCAACCATAGCAATTTTTGGTGCATCAGCATCAACAACTGCTTGAAATGCTGCTTTAATTTCAGCTTCTTGAGCATGACCGGCAATTTTTTTCTCTAAATCACTCATACCAAGTTTAGGATTCACACCAAGCTCTGCAAAAAGATCTGCATATTTATTAAATACTTCTTGAAAAAATACTTCAAAAGCATGACCAAACATAATAGGGTCAGAAATTTTCATCATAGTAGCTTTAAGGTGGATGGACCATAGAACATCATTTGCTTTTGCATCATCAATTGATTTTTGAATAAATGCACGAAGAGCTTTTACAGACATAAAAGTACCATCTAAAACTTCACCGTCAAGTGCATCAATTGTAGTCAGTTCATTACCATTTAAAGCAATAGTGACTTTTTGCCCTTTTCCCATTGTAATTGATTTTTCATTAGCATAAAAATCACCACCATCCATATGCGCTACATACGCTTTAGAATTTTCAGCAAAAGGCTTAAGTCTGTGTGGATGCTCTTGAGCATATTTTTTAACAGCTTTTGCAGCACGTCTGTCTGAGTTACCTTCACGAAGAACAGGGTTAACTGCAGAACCAAGACAAGTACTATATTTAGCCTGAATCTCTTTTTCTGCATCATTTGCCGGATTCTCAGGATAGTTAGGAATATCATACCCTTGAGATTGAAGTTCAGCAATACAATCTTTTAATTGACCAACAGAAGCTGAAATATTTGGAAGCTTGATAATATTTGCTTCTGGTTTTAAAACCAACTCACCTAACTTAGATAATTCATCTTCAGCTAAGCCCATAGCACCTAAAACTCTACCTGCTAGTGAGATATCACTAGTTACTACTTCTACGCCTGCTTCTTTAGTAAAAGCGTTTACGATTGGTAAAAGTGAATATGTTGCCAAAGCCGGAGCTTCATCAATTTTTGACCAAATAATTTTTGACATTGTGTGTCCTCGTGAATAATTTTTTTTCATAATACTTTTATAAAGTTTATGAAATTTACAAAATTAATAATAACACTAAGATAGGTAATATTAGCTAAGCTTGTGAAAAGATTAGCTTATATTTATGATATGTTTCATTTAGTAGCACGCTTAATATTGCGCAAATGTGTAGAATAGTTACATGCAAAATCATGTGTTCCCTTTTTAGATTTCATAAAATAGAGATAATCTGTTTTTGCCGGGAAGATTGCTGCCATGATTGCTTCTTGTGACACATTACAAACAGGAATTGCCGGCAAGCCACCATACAGGTATGTATTATAATGTGATCTATCCTGCTTAATTCTTTTAGATGTTATCTTCACGTGAGAGTACTTTCCATAGTTCAGAGTACCATCCATTTGCAGTTTCATACCTTTTTTTAGGCGATTGTATATTACAGAACTTACAAGTGGCATCTCTTTATTATTTGCTGACTCTTTTTGAATTATAGAAGCAATTGTAAGGTAGCGAAACCATTTCTTTTCATTATAAGAACCAAAAATTTTCGTGGAGATAGATTTCATTTTTCTTAGTGATACTTTTAGTAAAAGTTCTATAAGATCTTTTTCTGAAATTCCTATGGGTATTTTGTATGTGTTTGGAAGAAATACACCCTCTTTCATTGGAGATTGTTTTTCAAATTCTTCTTGCAATTTTTCTCTATCTAAACCAAGGTTTCGAGCTAACTGATCCAAAAATATATAAGTAGTCTCTCCAGGGATAAGAGTAATATTTCGCAAAGCTGCTTTTGCTGTAGTTAATTTATATAAAAAATCAGCTTTTGTATTGATTTGCGTACCCATATTTATCCAACCACTTTGGGGACTGCCAATAAAACGTAAAATAAATGCATCAAGTTTACAAACATCATAATTTTCATCTTGTAATTGTGATATAATTTGATTTATCGAACCCTTTGGAATATAGAGTACTTTAGGGGTTTTAATAGGTTGAACTAGGTAGTACATGAAAGATATAAGAGTTATGAGTATGATATCAAAGATATATGTCACAATTATTAGTTTTTTATCTTTCATTTTTCTATCACTTGTTATAGCTTTTATTATTCTTCAACACGGATTATATCTAGATAATGTTTCTTTTTCCAACATTACAATAAAAAACACATATATAAAATGGAATGAAAAGCTTAATGTAGCCATTGAAGAACTTGATATAAAAACATCTTCAAGCTCAAATGCCACCGTAGACCTTCAAGATCTCAACAAATATTTAAAATTATCATCTCGTCTCTTTTTATTGACAGAATCTGTTGTTATTGAAAAATTTCACTATGGAGACACCCTCCTCTCTTTAAAGCACAACAGTAAAGAGAAAGGTTTTCTTATAGCCGATTCTCCATCTTTTCACTTTGATTCAAATTTTCAATTTCAACAACACTATCTGCTTTTTACTATTAGAAAATTTGAAGCTTTCAATAAAAAAATATCACTGCATGGGCAGTCTATTTTAGACACACAAACAAAGCAGATCTTTTCTAAAATAGATCTAACCCTCAATAACGATGCAAACCTAACACTCTATGCCATAGCAAATAAAGAGAAGATAAATTACGCCATACAATCCCACAAAGATATAGAACATATACGTGAGTTGGTCTCACTATTCCCTCTGCCAAAAGGCGTGCAATTTTGGGCAATTGATGCTATAGATGCACAAAGCTTAACAATACACACACTCAAAGGCTTCTTACAATACAACGATATTACTGCAGCATATAGACATATTTATGTAAAAGCGACAGCAAACAAATTAAATTATACATACAATACAAAACTAGATACCATTCATACCCAAAGAACAGAACTGGAATTTTTAAACGGTACACTCTTTATTCGACCAAAAGAAGCCTACTCTTACGGAATGTATCTCAATAAAAGCTGGCTAAAAATAGATTTTACAAAGCCACAGGAATTATTAACACTGCATCTGCTTTTTGATGGTATGTTAAATAAAGATATGCTGCATATTTTAAGCACTTATGGCATAAATCTACCATTTTTACAACATAGCGGAACAGTCCAAACCAACCTGACAATAGCAGTCAATCTCCGAACAATAGCAATAGATGCTCAGGGTACATTTTTTACAAAAAAAGCTAATTTTGACTATCTTGGATTAAATATCGATATAAATGATACCTTTATAAAACTCGATAACTATGATATAAATATTACAAAAATGAAAGCACACTATAAAGATATTGCACAAGCAGATGTTACCGTACGATACAATGCAAAAAAGGCACTCGGTAGCATTGACTTTGAGTTTAGTAAAATAGCCCTTGATGAAAAACAACGTCTTGATATAACACAAAAACCACTACATGTGGTCTATAAGATAACACCAAATGGAGATATGATTGTTGCTGATAAATCTCAATGGATCGTCAATGGACTGCATGTCCTATTAGATCCGCTACAGCTTCCCTTTGATCTCAATACACTTAAACTAACAGTTCCAACATCCTATTTTACTATAGAAGAGAGTGCTGATGGTTTTATTACAGGTGAAGTGAATCTAAAGAGACAACAGGCAGACTTCAAAGTTGATCTATTAAAACTGCAATATAAATCGGTAAAACTCAGTCAATCAAATGTGGAGCTTTATCTACACTACGATAAGCACCTCTCTCTAAGCTCCCCTGATAATATATTTTTAAGCGTTAATGGTTCGCCATACAAGATTAAAAATCTCTCCCTAGAGATAAATGAACAAAAGGCAATAATTAATCATGCCATTTTAGATATTGGCGAATATATTAAAACCGAGGTTAGTACAGACTTTGACATTCAGAAAAAAGAGGCACTAATTACTCTTGATAATTTTATCCTGATTAATCCAAAAACCAAAAAAATTCTCTATTACACAAATAAAGCAAATATTAATTTAGCCATCAAACAAGATGAAATCACAATCAATTCAAAAGCCCTAAAAGCAAACTTTCTTCTTAAAAAAGACAGATGGGTACTTAATCTCGATTCTATAGGAATCATTGCTAAAAATTCGCAATTTTTACAGAAATACAATCTTACAGATGGAAAAGTCAGTTTTTATAAAAAGAATGGAGACAAATATACAAAATTTAAAGGAATAATCGATTATCAGTATAAACTCCTAACAAATCAAGATAAAGCTATTAAGAAATATACTATAGAAGGTTATCTTACAAAAAAACAAAACCTCTATTTAAAAATCAATAAAAAGATAAATATCAAGGTTTCCGATAAAGTAAAAATCAATATGAATAGCAGTGGAATAAACTCAGAAGAGCTGCTAAAGTTTGTTGAACTCTTAGCCAAACAAGAGAAGACAAAAAAGAAAGCAAAACCTATAGATATCTTTTTTGAAGCAACTAACTCTTATCTTTATGTAGGTAATAACAGATATGTCATCTCAGACAAGATGAATCTACAATACTACAAGGGAATCTTAACTGCACAGCTTCTACACGCAAATGGTAAAGCGGGATTTAAACTTGATGGTGACAAGTTTCACCTTTATGGCAATAACTTTAACGATAAGTTTATGGAAAAACTTCTCTCACTTTCTAAGTTTAAAGGTGGCAGTTTAGACTTTTCTATGAGTGGAAAGTTTAATGATTATAGCGGTACTTTTTATATCAATGACACAACAATTCAAGACTATGTAGTTCTTAATAATATTCTTGCTTTTATCAATACTGTACCATCATTAGCGACATTCTCACTACCAGGATATAGCAAAAAAGGGCTTCATATTGATAAGGCCTATATGAAATTCCACTCAAAAAATCATATTTTTAATATATCAGATATCTATATAGGTTCTAAAGAGATTAAAATACTGGGAAAAGGTACAGCAAGTGTAAAATATGACACCATTGATCTAGCACTGAATCTTAAAACAGACCTTGGAAGCAGTCTTTCTAAAGTGCCAGTTGTCGGCTACATCATCTTTGATGGTAAAAGCATATCAACAACACTAAAAGTTACAGGAAAACTAACAGATCCAAAAGTAACAACGATGGTTGCGCGTGACATTGCTGTTGCACCATTGAATATCATCTTAAGAACATTAACCCTGCCATATAAGATTATAAAAGATATTAAAGATTATAACAGCTCTCAATAGAGCTGTTATTCGTTTCGAAGAACAGTAAGAATATCTACTTCACTTGCTTTTTTCGCCGGATAGTATGCAGAAGCTACAACAATTACAAATGCACCGCTTACTATCATAAAAAAGTCTTGAATACTTAAATCAAGCGGTAGTGTAGATGTAGGATAAACATCTTTTGGCAAATGAATGATATCAAACGTTCCAAGCACCCAAATACCACCAAGACCAAGAACAATACCTGCTAAAATACCACTAATACCTATAACAATACCAAGATATAAAAATACCTTTTTAATCTCTTTGGTTGTTGCACCCAAAGAGAGAAGTAATGCAATCTCACCTCTTCTATTCATCACTGTCATAAGTAATGATGAAATAATATTAATGGCAGCAATGAGTATAATAAGCATCAAAACAATAAACAGAGATGCTTTTTCCATTTCCAAAGCCGCAAAAAAGTTTACATTATCTTCCCACCAACCATGAATTACAGTACTCATAGGGAGTTCTTTTTTAATACGTTTAATATCTGCTCTTGGATCAGTGGAATAGATATGTATGCCATCATACATATTGCTCGGCATATGTAAAATTTTTTGTAAAGATTCCATCGTAGTATAGCTATAAGCCTTGTCATACGCTGAAAGACCAGAGTCAAATACCGATCGTACCTTAAATCGTTTTATCTTTGGTGTGACCGAGAGACCACCCGGCTCTACACTTGTAAAGATATACATCAGCTTTTCATTCAAAGCCAAATCAAATTCGTCTTTGAGACTTTTTCCCACTAAAACATCAAATTTTCTAAATTTTACATTTTTAATAGCTTTTGCAAGAATCTCATTAACGCCTGCTTCATCTTCAAAATTCACACCAAAAAGATAGCCACCTTCAAGATTTGAACCGCTTTTTACCATTACAGATGATTGCACATAAGGACTAAATTTCAGATCTGGAAATTTTGACTCTAACTCTATAAGAAGATCTTCATTTACAGAGCCATAGAACTTAGGAATAATAGTAAGCGGATAGTTCATAACGGTTAGCTTCTTCTTAAACTCATTATCAAAACCATTCATTAATGCCATTGCAATGAGTAGAACAGTTACACCAATAGAGATACCAAGAAATGCTAAAAGTGCTGAGATAAAGATAAAAGGCTGATCTTTATCAAAGCGAAGAAATCTTTTTACAAGATAAGGAACTATATTCTTTTTCAAGAGGCAAACACACCTTTTTTAGGTCCACTTTTTCCACAGCACTGTTTATATTTTTTGCCACTGCCACATGGACAAGGATCATTTCTTGCAGGTTTTTTACTTGTTGTTCCTGCAATTCTCTCTTCTGAATCTTCATCATTCATATTCAGTTGCATGAGCGCTTCTTGGGCACGTTTTTCGTCTTCAAGCTGTTTAGCAATTCTAGCAGCCTCTTCTTCAGCTGTCTCCATTTTAAATTGAATAATCTGTAGAGTTCTGATAGTGTTAAATTTAATGTCATTAATAAGTTCACTAAAAAGATTAAAACTCTCTTTTTTATACTCAACAAGTGGATCTTTTTGATTATATGCACGCAGACGAATACCTGTTTTCATATTATCCATTGCATAAAGGTGCTCACGCCATGCATCATCAAGTTCTTTGAGATAAAACTCTTTTTCTATGTCTTGACGAATTTTATCATCTAAAACATCCATTTTTTCATCATAAGCTGTTTTTAACAGTTCTACAACTTTTGCATAGAGTTCTTCAAATTCTAGACCTTCAAGTAGCGTAGTATCTAGATCAAAATTTATCTCTTCTTTTAGTAATTCAGCTAGTTTTTTCAGATTAAAATCTTCTGGTGCAGCACCTTCAAATATCTCAGCCTGTGTTAAAAGATGAGCAACATACTCTTCTCTGATTTCATCAATTTTTGCATTGATATCATAATCATCACTTAAAAGCTGATTTCTGAATTTATAGACAATTTTTCTCTGTTCATTTGCTACATCATCATATTCAACAATCTGCTTACGCCCTTCATAGTGCATATTTTCAACTTTTTTCTGCGCTTTTTCAACCGCACGCGTAACCATTTTAGACTCTATATATTCGCCATCTTCAACGCCTAAACGCTCCATAATATTTTTGATCTTATCTGAGCCAAAAATACGAAGCAGATTATCTTCAAGTGAAAGGTAAAACTGAGTTGTTCCTGGATCACCCTGACGACCAGAACGTCCACGAAGCTGATTATCTATACGACGGTTTTCATGACGCTCTGTACCGACAATATAAAGACCACCGAGATCTTTTACTTCATCATCCACTTTAATATCAACACCACGCCCTGCCATATTTGTAGCAATTGTTACTGCACCTTTTGCTCCGGCATGTTTAATGATTTCACCCTCTTGAGCATGATTTTTTGCATTCAGTACAGTATGTGCAATTTTTTCACGCTTAAGCAATTCATGTAAAAGCTCTGATTTTTCAATAGAGGCTGTACCAATAAGTACGGGCTGCCCTGTTTTACTTAATTCACGGATAGTATTGATAACTGCATCAAATTTTTCCGCCTCTGTTTTATAGATAAGATCATTTAAATCTTTTCTTGAAATTGGAATATTTGTCGGTATAGAAACAACATCAAGACCATAAATCTCTGCAAACTCTGTTGCTTCAGTTTCTGCTGTACCTGTCATACCTGCCAATTTATCATACATTCTAAAATAATTTTGGAAAGTAATATCAGCAAGTGTCTGGGTCTCTTCTTTAATCTCTACACCCTCTTTTGCTTCAAGTGCCTGATGCAGACCTTCAGAAAAACGACGTCCTTCACTTAAACGACCTGTAAACTCATCAACAATAACCACTTCTCCATCATTGACAACATAATCTACATCTTTTTCAAATAGATAGTTTGCTTTAAGCGCCTGATCAAGTGCATGAGGCAGAGAAGAGTTTTCTGCACTATAAAGATTTTCAACACCAAAAAGTTCTTCAGCTTTTGTGATCCCTTCTTCCGTGATTAAAATTACTTTATCTTTTTCATCAACAGTAAAATGCTTATCTTTTTGGAGTTGTAAGGCAATAGCATTTGCTCTTACATAATCCTGCATATTTCTGTTTGTAGGTCCGGAAATAATAAGTGGTGTTCTTGCTTCATCAATCAAAATAGAGTCAACTTCATCAACAATAACAAAGTTATGTCCGCGCTGCACCATATTCTCTTTTGAATAACTCATATTGTCACGCAGATAATCAAAACCAAATTCATTATTTGTTCCATAGGTAATATCTGCAGCATATGCAGCTTTTTTCTCTTCTGGATTATGCATATCTTCTAAAATAGTTCCAACCGTGTAACCTAAGAATTCATAAAGTGGACCCATCTCTTTAGCATCACGAGAAGCAAGATAATCATTTACTGTTACAAGATGAACACCTTTACCCGTCATGGCATTAAGTGTAATAGCAAGAGTTGCAACAAGTGTCTTACCCTCACCTGTTTTCATCTCTGCAATACGTCCATCGTGCAGTACCATACCACCAATAAGCTGTACATCAAAATGACGCATCCCAAGGGTACGTTTTGAAGCCTCACGCGTTATTGCAAAAGAATCAAAAAGGACATCATCTAAACTTTTCTCACCACTAGTAACACTATCTTTGAGCTCTAAAAATGAAGCTTTGAGTTCATCATCATCCAAAGACTCATATTTACTCTCAAGAGCATTGATTTTTTCTACTTTTTTTAAATATTTTTTTAATTCACGGTCATTTGCTGTACCAAATACCTTACCCATTAATGCTTGTAGCATTTTCAACCTTATTGTTAAAATCGCGCCCATTTTATCACATTAATTCTAATAAAAAGTATAAATCATCCGTTTGTTTTAAATTTGCTATAATTTCTTTCACAAGGATAAATATGAAAGAAAAACTTTTACTTCTACTTTTAACAACCGCAAGCTTTGCAAATATGCACAACATCACCTCTTTTGAGGCTGATTTTGAACAAAACATTGTTGATGATCAAAACAAAACTATTCTCTATTATGGTCACATAAAAGCCATAAAACCACAATATGCACTCTGGAGTTATACAAAACCGGTTCAAAAAAGTGTTTACATTTTAGAAAATCAGGCAATTATAGTTGAGCCAGAACTTGAGCAGGCCATTATTAAAAAAATAGGCAATAATTTTGATTTTTTCAAATTAATTCAAAATGCAAAGAGACTCTCAAAGAACAAATATCTTGCACGCTACAACAACACAACATTTATTATCCATACCAAAAATGGAACTATTAATTCAATAGTATATAAAGATGAGTTTGAAAACAGTGTAACAATTACTTTTAGACATCAAATAGAAGATAAAAAGATAGACAAAGAAGAGTTTACGCCAAATATTCCTGAAGATTATGACATTATAAGGGATTAAAAAGTGGAGTAAAAACAGAAGAACTCTGTTTTTACCTGAGTATAAACTTAGTTGAGCTTATAGTCTTCAATAAGATTGAAGTTTAGATATTTATAGATATCAGCTTCTTTACCTTGAATTTTCTTCGTAAGTTTTAAATACTCTTCTTTTGTTGGAATTTTTCCAAGAAGTGCACATACCGCTGCAAGTTCTGCTGAACCAAGATAAACCTGAGCACCTTTACCGAGACGGTTGTCAAAGTTACGAGTTGATGTTGAAAATACAATTGCATTATCAGCAACACGCGCCTGATTACCCATACATAAAGAACATCCTGGAATCTCAGTACGAGCACCGGCTCCACCAAAGAGTGCATAATATCCCTCTTCTGTAAGCTGTTTAGCATCCATTTTTGTAGGAGGACAAACCCAAAGACGAGTAGGAACTGCACCCTCACCTCTAAGCACTTCACCAAGAGCACGATAATGACCGATATTTGTCATACAAGAACCAACAAACACTTCATCGATTTTTGTAGGTCTATCTGATGCAAGTACTTCAGAAAGTGTTGCAACATCATCTGGATCATTTGGACATGCTAAAATTGGCTCAGTAATCTCATTAAGATCAATCTCAATTACCGCTGCATACTCTGCATCAGCATCCGGCTCTAAAAGTTTCGGATTTTTAATCCACTCTTCCATTTTAGTGATACGACGAGCTAAAGTTCTGTGATCTTCATAACCAGCTTCAATCATAGACTCTAAAAGTACAATATTTGATTTAAGATATTCAATTACAGGTTCTTTATTGAGTTTTACAGTACACGCTGCTGCAGAACGCTCAGCAGAAGCATCACTAAGCTCAAACGCTTGCTCGGCTTTCAAATCAGGAAGCCCCTCAATCTCTAAAATACGACCGGCAAAGATATTTTTCTTACCTTTTTTCTCAACAGTAAGAAGCCCCTCTTTAATTGCTTTGTGTGGAATAGCATTTACAAGGTCACGTAGAGTGATGCCTGGTTGCATTTCACCTTTAAATCTTACAAGAACAGACTCAGGCATAGTCAGAGGCATACTTCCTGTTACACCAGCAAATGCAACAATACCAGAACCACCAGGGAAGCTGATTCCAATTGGGAAACGTGTATGACTATCTGCGCCAGTACCCACTGTATCTGGAAGAACCATTCTGTTTAACCAAGAGTGAATAACACCATCTCCCGGACGAAGAGCAACACCTGAACGGTTCGCAATAAAATCAGGAAGTGTGTGGTGCATTTCAACATCGGAAGGTTTTGGATATGCCGCAGTGTGACAGAAAGATTGCATTACTAAATCAGCATTAAAACCAAGTGCTGCAAGTTCTTTAATCTCATCTCTTGTCATAGGACCCGTTGTATCTTGAGAACCAACAGTTGACATTTCTGGCTCACAGTACATACCAGGTCTTACCCCTTCCATACCACAAGCTTTTCCTACCATTTTTTGTGCAAGAGTATATCCTTTACCACTATCTTCTGGTTGATCAGCAGTTAAGAACATATCAGCTGGTCCCATACCAAGAGTTGCACGTGCTTTTGATGTTAAACCACGACCAATAATCAATGGAATACGTCCACCTGCACGCACTTCATCTGTAATTGTATTTGGACGAAGAGTAAATGTTGCGATACATTCACCATTTTTATGTGCTTCACCTTTATATGGATAGATATCAATTACATCACCCATCTCCATTTTTGTAACATCAAGTTCTAATGGAAGTGCGCCAGAATCTTCTGCTGTTGCAAAGAAAATAGGAGCGATAATACCACCAAGAATAACACCGCCAGTACGCTTGTTAGGAACACCAGGAATATCTTCACCCATGTGCCATTGAACAGAGTTAATACCAGACTTACGAGAAGATCCTGTACCTACAACATCACCAACGTATGCAACAGGGTGACCTTTTTCTTTAAGTTTTTTAATAGTACCAATTGGATCATCCATCTTAGCAGTAAGCATAGAGTTTGCATGAAGTGGAATATCTGAACGAGTAAATGCTTCAGATGCAGGAGAAAGGTCATCTGTATTTGTCTCACCAGGAACTTTAAATACAGTTACAGTGATCTTTTCTGGCAATGGTTTTTTATCTTCAAACCACTCAGCTTTTGCCCA
>Ga0256842_1000259_pt1 | contig 46283 bp, 42 predicted proteins | sample 4559240metaG_FD_185973 | JGI IMG/M metagenome (GOLD analysis project Ga0256842, IMG submission 185973) | Hydrothermal vent microbial communities from Guaymas Basin, Mexico - 4559-240 | ecosystem: Environmental > Aquatic > Marine > Hydrothermal vents | place: Mexico: Guaymas Basin | collected... | reverse complement strand
AACCTGTAGAAGAAGAGCAAAAAGATGAAATATCTGTAGATAGTCTACTTTTAGATATAGAAGAAGAGGAAGAAAAAGAGGAAGAATTTACTCCAATTAGCCTTGATGAACCTGTAGAAGAAGAGCAAAAAGATGAAATATCTGTAGATGGTCTACTTTTAGATATAGAAGAAGAGGAAGAAAAAGAGGAAGAATTTACTCCAATTAGCCTTGATGAACCTGTAGAAGAAGAGCAAAAAGATGAAATATCTGTAGATAGTCTACTTTTAGATATAGAAGAAGAGGAAGAAAAAGAGGAAGAATTTACTCCAATTAGCCTTGATGAACCTGTAGAAGAAGAGCAAAAAGATGAAATATCTGTAGATAGTCTACTTTTAGATATAGAAGAAGAGGAAGAAAAAGAGGAAGAATTTACTCCAATTAGCCTTGATGAACCTGTAGAAGAAGAGCAAAAAGATGAAATATCTATAGATAGTCTTCTTTTAGATATAGAACAAGAGGAAGAAAAAGAGGAAGAATTTACTTCAATTAGCCTTGATGAACCTGTAGAAGAAGAGCAAAAAGATGAAATATCTGTAGATGGTCTACTTTTAGATATAGAAAAAGAGGAAGAAGAGGAAGAGTTTACCCCAATTAGCCTTGATGAACCTGTAGAAGAAGAGCAAAAAGATGAAATATCTATAGATAGTCTACTTTTAGATATAGAAAAAGAGGAAGAAGAGGAAGAGTTTACCCCAATTAGCCTTGATGAACCTGTAGAAGAAGAGCAAAAAGATGAAATATCTATAGATAGTCTTCTTTTAGATATAGAACAAGAGGATGAAAAAGAGGAAGAGTTTACCCCAATTAGCCTTGATAAACCTATAGAAGAAGAGAAAGAGATTGAAGAGTTTGATAATCTATTATTAGATATAGAAAAAGAACCAACACCAATTCCAGTGGAAGAGCCAAAAGAGGAAGTTGAAGAGTTTGATGATTTATTATTAGAGATAGAAAAAGAACCAACACCAATTCCAGTGGAAGAGCCAAAAGAGGAAGTTGAAGAGTTTGATGATTTATTATTAGATATAGAGAAAGAACCAACACCAATTCCACTAGAAGAGCCAAAAGAGGAAGTTGAAGAGTTTGATGATTTATTATTAGATATAGAGAAAGAACCAACACCAATTCCACTAGAAGAGCCAAAAGAGGAAGTTGAAGAGTTTGATGATTTGTTTGGAGATACAACGGTTGAGAAAAAATCTCCACCACCTCCACCTTCGCCACCAAAACCTTCTAAAGTATATGAATGTAATGATGTTATTGAGATAAATCTTGATGAATATGGTGAGATGATGGGAATCTCAGGTAATGATTATACTCTATTCTTAAATGAGTTTATTGATAAATCTATAATGTATGATGAAGATTTAAGATCATCAAATGATGAAGATAGGAAAAATGCTATTGATGAGCTTTATGGTATAGCTCAAAGTCTTCAAATTCCTTATTTAGAGGATATACTTTATGATATGTTAGAAAGTGATGATGCAGATGAGAATATTATTGATGCATTCTTTACATGTTTAGGACAAATTATAACAGTTTCTGCTCCTGCCCCTGCTCCACAACAAGAGGATATAGCAAAAGTAGTAGAGGAGAGTTTAGATACTCATGAAGATCAAGAAGAGGTAGAAGCAGAAGAAGAGATTATTGAGGATTCAAATAGTTTTGGAACTCTAAGTTTTGATGGTATAAAACCTATACATTTTGACTTTAGATTAGAAGAGGCAGCAGATGATTTAAGTCTTCCTGTTGATTTAATTGAAGAATTTGTAAATGACTTTATTGATCAAGCGATAGAAGAGAAAGAGACTTTTCTAAAAGCATATCGAGAAGGTGACTTAGATACTATTCAAAAAACTGGACATAAGTTAAAAGGTGCTTCTAGTAATTTAAGAATTGTACCTCTTTCTAAAACATTAGAAGATATACAGCACTGTGAAAATCCTGAGAGACTTGAGCCTCTTCTAAAAAAATATTGGGGTCAATTCTTATCATTTGAACTCTTTATGCAAAATATATCACATAATTAGGAGAAAAGATGACTATTAAAAATAGACTTAAATTAATTGGATTTTTACCAATTTTTTTATTATTTACATTTTCAGGTTATTTTTTATTAAATGCTGTACAGAATTATTATAAGGCACATACTTTTCAACAGGTATTTGAAAATAATGAAAAGATGAGCGAAGTTCTTATAGACCTAGGTCAAGAGAGAGGTTATTCATCTCTTTATCTAGCATCAGATAAAAAAAAGTTTTCAGATGCTCTTAAGAAACAAAGAATTAAACTTAATAAATCTATGAGAGAGGCAAAAGAGTTTATAACACAAAAAGAGGTATCAGAAATTGAGCAATACTTAGATTATTTAAAATATATCCCTACTTTTAAAGATACAATAAAAATAATTAACTCAATATCTTATGAAAAAGCTATAAAAGATTTTGATAATAAATTGGTAACAAGAGCTAAAGTTGATGGTAATAATAGTATTTTTAAAGATATATTTATTAGAGGATATACTCAAAATATGGCGGAATCAACACTTGAAAGTATAATGCAATTAAAGAATATATCTCTTAATTCTAATATAAATTTACTTGTCAATATTTATGATCAATTAAATATAGCGAAAGAGAATATAGGACTTGAAAGAGGATTTATGGCTTATTATGTAGAAAAAAAACTACCTCTTAGTAAGGATGATATAAATATATGGAACGCTTATAATCTTAAATCTAATATATTTAAAATAGATAAAATAGAAGATGGCAATATAAAGTCAAAAATAGAGAAGTTATATAATAGTACAGAAAATAAAGATATAGATACTAGGATTATAGATTTACACTATCTAATCAAAAGTAAGGTTAAAACAGGTAAATATTCTATTAAAGGTTCTAAATTATTTACAATATATACACAAAAAATATTACTTTTATCAAAGATACAGGATAAGATAGAGAAAGAACTTCAAAATGAGATAGAGTCATATGTTCAAACTCAAAATATAATACTTTATATATCTTTATCTATGTGGCTATTTACTATAATATTGGCATTTCTTGGTTTTAGAACAGCCTCTGATATTAGTAATAATATTAAAGAACTAGAAGATGTTATTAATAAAGCAGTTAATGAAGCTAAATATAGTGATAATCCAATTGATGATATAGAATCTATTGAAAATATTAACTTAAATACCCACAAAGGTACAAAAATTGCATATCAATTTTTGGAATCACTTATTGAGAATGCAAAGAAAGATAAGAAAATGGCCTTTGAAGCAAATGAAGCTAAATCTTTATTTTTAGCTAATATGTCTCATGAGATAAGAACCCCTCTTAATGGTATTGTTGGTTTTACAGAACTTTTAAATACAACAGAACTATCAGATGAACAAAGAGAGTTTTTAGCTATTATTGATAAAAGTTCAGAGAATCTATTAAGTATTATTAATAATATTCTTGACCTTTCTAAAATTGAAAGTAATAAAATTGAGATAGAAAATATAATATTTGATTCTTATACAGAGTTTGAAAGTGCTATTGAAACATATGCAGTTGGTGCAGCAGAAAAGAATATTGATCTTAATTTTTATATGGATCCAACAATAGGAAAAAAACTTAAAGGTGACCCTACTAAAATTAAAGAGATTTTGATTAACTTAATGAGTAATGCTATTAAATTTACTGGTTATGAGGGTGAGATTAATGTTGAAATTATTAAAACAAAATTAGAAGATGAATTTAATAATAAAATTACATTTAGTGTATCTGATGATGGTATTGGTATGACAAAAGATCAACAATCAAGAATCTTTGAAGCATTTTCACAAGCTGATGCCTCTGTTACTAGAAAGTATGGTGGGACAGGTCTTGGACTTACAATCTCTAGTCAATTTACAGAATTGATGGGTGGTAGATTAGAAATTGAAAGTGTTGAAGATGAAGGGACAACTTTCTTCTTCTCTCTTCCACTAGAAGAGATTGATTCTGAGGATAATGGAATTGTAAACCATAACTATTCAAACTTATCGTTATGTAAATATGAAAATGTAAAAAAAGATTCAACTTCTGATAAATTTTTAAATAAATATATTGAAATATATCAACCAAAAGTAAAAAGTTTTGATAATGTATCAGATTTAAAATCTTGTTATTCTAATAATGAAGCTGAGGCATATTGGATAGATGTAGATAAAGCAGATGAATCAGTTTATGATGCGTTACATAAATTAGATAAATCTAAACTCTTTGTTATCTCAAACGTTACATCTCGTAATAAAATAGAAGAGTTAAATGTTGACAATAATAATGTAATTTATAAACCTATTACAGTAACAAAAATTCAAAATGCTCTTAAATATTCATTAAGGATAAATAATAAGACAGAAGATAAAGTAGAAGAAGAGATTCTTAAACAAGCAACAATATTTAATGCAAATATACTTGTTGCAGAAGATAATATTATTAATCAAAAACTTATTAAACATATATTATCCGAACATGGCATTAATGTTGAATTAGCAAATAATGGACTTGAAGCATTTGAAAAACGTAGAAGTGGTTCTTATGACCTGATTTTTATGGATATTCAAATGCCTGTTATGGATGGAATTGAATCGACTAGAGAGATTATTGATTATGAAAAAGATGAGAATCTTTCGCATGTACCAATAGTTGCTTTAACTGCTAATGCATTAAAAGGGGATAGAGAGATATTCTTAGGTGAAGGGATGGATGAGTATATTTCAAAACCTATTGAAACAACAGAACTTCTATATGTTCTTAATAAATTCTTAGCAAGTAAGTCTAAAAAAATAGATAAGAAAGAATTTGATAAACAAAGAGATGAGGCTCGTTCAAAATTGACTAATGTAAAATCTGATAAAAAATCAGAAAAAGTAAAGAAACAAGTTCAGTCAAAAGAGAAAAAAGTATCTCCTAAAAAAGAAGTTCCACAAGTAAAACCTCTTAAAAAAGAAGTTCCTAATATAGAAACAGTATCTAAAAATTCTGCTCCTAAAGTTGGTAAAAGTATTTTAATTGCAAAAAGAGGTCTTTTAGAAGGGAGAATATTAGCAACTATTATTAAAAATAGTGGTGTTAAGTTTGATATTCAAACAGATTTATCTCTATTAGATAATGCAATTAGTACAAAAAATTATGATATACTATTTACTGATGTAGATTTATTAAGTGATGTGATAAGAGAACAAAAAGGTGAATTAGCTGTTATTCTTCCTAGAAATTCAAAGTTTGATTCATTAAATATTAGTTTTGGTGAAGAGTTAAGTGGTGCTGTATCGAAAAAGAGCATAGATGATATTATTAAAAAGTATAGGAGCAAATAGATGGGATTAAGTGTATTAATTGTTGATGATGACTTTATCAATAGAACTCTTTTAAAGAGTATTTTAAGAAAATATACAGGTGAAATATCAGAGATGGTAGAGGCAGAAAATGGTTCAGATGCACTAGATAAATTAAAAGTCAATGGTAATATTGATATTATTTTACTTGATATTATCATGCCTATTCTAAATGGTATTGATTTTCTAAAGATATTTAGAGGAAATTCAAGTTTTAATGATGTACCTGTAATTGTATTATCTACCGATGATACAAGAAAAGGTGAAGTTTTGGATTTAGGTGCAAATGATTTTTTAAGAAAACCTATTAAGGGTGATGAATTATTTAAAAAGATTATACAATGGACAGCATAATATTGGATATATATAGAAAGGGAGTTTATATGTTTTTAAAAAAGTTGTTATATATTTCAATGCCAGTTATTTTACTCTTAAGTGGATGTGCAAATAAAACTCCTTTTCCTCATCATGGTACTGAGGTCAATAATAAAGATAATAGTGGGAAGAGATGGGCGGATGAAACTAATATTAATAGTGTCAATGAATCTAATATCTCTTCTAAGGATTTAATGTCTCAAGATAAACAGGTTAGAATCTCTTTTCCTGTGCAAGAGTATAGTAAATTATCTAAAAAAGGTAGAGCTACAGTAAAAGGTAGAATCTATTTGGATAATAATTATGGTAATAAGATATATGGAAAGAATACAAGATTGTATTTGAACCCAGTAACAAGTTATTCTAAGCAGTGGTATGAACAGAGTTATTTAGGAGGACATAAATTAACTAAAGCAGATAAGAGATTATATAATTATCTTAAGTTTACAACCTCTGACGCAAATGGTAATTTCTCCTTTTATGGCATTGCCAGTGGGTCATATTACCTGATAGGATCAGTAAATTATGATAATAGAAAACTAAGAATTACAAGTCAAATAGATGTTATAAGAGGCAAAGTTATAAATATAAATTTAACTAGAGAAACTAACTAAAAGATAGTTTCTGATATAATTATTTAAAATAAAAATCTAAAAGGAGAGATGTTATGAAACAAAATATATACTACCAAATTAAAAGAAGTTCTCCTCTCCTGCTTCTTTTCTCATCTTCAAACTAACAATAATTAATATAAAGCTTCTTTCTAAATTAACCATAAATTTGGTAATATTAGGTAATTTACTATATAACACAAAAATATCAACAATAAGAATCTAAAGGTAATAAAATGAGTAAAGAGATAATAAAAATATTTGACACAACATTAAGGGATGGAGAACAAAGTCCTGGAGCTTCTATGAATACAGAAGAGAAAATACAGATAGCTTCTCAATTAGAAAGATTGGGAGTTGATATTATTGAGGCTGGATTTGCGGCAGCTAGTATAGGTGATTTTGATGCAATATCTAAAATATCCCAAAAAGTTACAAACTCTACAGTATGTTCATTAGCTCGTGCATTAGATAGTGATATTAAATTTGCTGGAGAGGCTGTTAGTAGAGCAAAGATGAAAAGAATTCATACTTTTATTGCAACAAGTGATATCCATATGAAATATAAATTAAAAATGTCTCCTGATGAGGTAATAAAAAGAGCTGTTAGAGCAGTAGAGTATGCTTGTGAATTTGTTGATGATATTGAATTTAGTTGTGAAGATGCGGGAAGAAGTGATATTATTTTTATGAAAGAGATAACGGATGCAGTAATAGAAGCAGGAGCAACCACTATAAATCTTCCTGATACTGTAGGATATAGAATGCCATTTGAGATTGCAGATATGGTAAAAGAGATGAGCAACTATGTTAAAAATAGAGCAATAATCTCTGTTCATAATCATAATGATTTGGGAATGGCAGTTGCAAACTCTATTGAAAGTATCACAAATGGTGCGAGACAAGTTGAGTGTACTATTAATGGTTTAGGTGAAAGAGCTGGAAATGCTTCTCTTGAAGAGATTGTTATGATTTTAAAAGTGAGAAAAGATATATTTGGAGATTACGATACTAATATAAATACCAAAGAGATATACGCAACAAGTAGACTTATTGCAAATATTACAACGATAGAACCTCAACCAAATAAAGCGATAGTTGGTAAAAATGCATTTGCTCATGAAAGTGGAATACATCAAGATGGAATGTTGAAAAATAAAGAGACTTATGAGATAATATCCCCTAGTGATATTGGATTAGATATAGAAGACACTTTGGTTCTTGGAAAACACTCTGGAAGGGCTGCTTTTAAAGATAAACTATTTAAATTAGGTTTTGAGTTAAATAGTGAGAATTTAAATAATACATTTAATAGATTTAAAGAGTTAGCAGATAAGAAAAAAGATATTTATGATGATGATTTAAGAGCATTAGTAACAAGTCAAATGTCAAATGTAAATAAAGAGTTTGAATTAATTAGATTACAGCTTATGGATTGCAGTAGTGGTGTACCAAGTGCTGCTATAACTATTAAACATAATGATATAGAAACAACAGATGCTGGTATTGGTGATGGAACAATTGATGCAATTTTCAAAACAATTGATAGAATATCAGGATACCAAGGTAGACTTATGGATTATGGTGTTAAGTCTGTAAGCAAAGGAAAAGATGCCTTAGCAAATGTAACAGTAAAGGTTAAATTTAATGATAATGAACCAGCGATTATTGGACATGGCTTAAGTCTTGATACGATGTTGGCGAGTGCAAGAGCATATATAGGAGCTTTAAATTCATATTTAAGTATGGAAGGTATGTTAAAAGCAAAAAATATTTCATCTCAAAATAGTATATAAAAAGGAAATTTTATGATTTATAAGAAGATTATAACCACTTTAATTTCATTTGGCTTTCTAGCAGGGTGTGGTGATGGAGCAACTAGAATATTAACTCAAGTGCCTTCACCAGAGGGTGGTGATATTGTTACTGTAGCTACTGGTTCAAATCCAGCAAATTATATAATTCCTGCTATTTCCGTTGAAGATAAAGAAAAGTTTTTAGATGCTATTAATAAAACAAGAGCAGAAGGATATGAGTGTGGAACTGCTTTAGAGAAAGATGGTGGAAAATTTGTTGGATATAAAGAGCCAACTACTCCTCTTATCTGGAACGATAGTTTGTATAACTCAGCTTATGAACATAATTATGATATGATTAATAGTGAAACTTTTGAGCATGAAGGCTCTGGAACGCAATATGATATCACAGGTACAAAACTAAATAAAAAAAGTTTAGTAGAAGATAGAATTATTGCTAATGGATATTTAGCAAATTCAAGTTCATCATATACTCTTGGTGAAAACCTTGCAGAAGAGGGTCAAGATAATATAGATAAAGTAATTGTAGATTGGTTAGAAAGTCCTATCCATTGTGAGAATCTTATGAATTCAAAGTTTAAAGATATGGGAATATCTAAAGTTCTAAATAGCACTAATGGTAAATACTATTGGTCACATGAATTTGGAGTAATATATTAAATACTAAAGTTTACAGCTTATGAAGGATGCCAATTTTCTGAATTTAGTTATTTAAAACTGGTTTGGATTTATGTAAAAATGGGGTACACCCCTATGGCTAATCAATCTCTTGTAGGGAAAATCCCCAATGCTAATGAATAAGGGTTTTTTGGAAGTGGTCCTTTAGCTCCGTATATTAGAGAGAGGCTAAAGCCATCTTGTCCGAAAAAAAGCTTAATTCATTGGGGTATGGGGCAATCTATTCTGGTTGCCCTTAAATTTTAAAAATAATTTAAATATGCGTAAAATCAGTTTATAAGATGTGAATATTCTTTGATAATCTCTCCTTTTTCTAAAAACCAAACGATTACCAGTATTGTTAGCTTCATATCCACAAGAGATTAAAAGTTTTTTAAATCTTCAAATAGTACATCTTTTATTTATACAAAGTGCATAATACCAGTTATTTAAATTCATTCTTCAATATAATGAGTTCCCAAAGATTCTTTTCTTGCAAGAGCAGCATTTACTATTGCAGAGGCTGTATTTAGTCTAAGTTCCAAAAGTCTACCAATATCTTGATTTTTAATATCATAGATAAAGTTTTTTGCCTCTTGTAACCCTTTTCTTGTTCTAATAATTCCAATATTATTCCACATCATTTTTCTAAGTTTTTGTTTATATATTTTATCATTATCTTTATGTAAAATATTTGCATAATCTTTATCAAATGGAGGAACTGTGTATTCCTTTTTTTCTCTTGATAATATAAAATCTACAACTCTTTTAGCAAATACCATCCCTTCAAGAAGAGAATTTGATGCTAATCTATTTGCACCATGAACACCTGTTCTTGAGGCTTCACCAATTACATAAAGGGAATCAACTCCCTCTATACATCCATTAATATTACTTTTTATTCCACCTACTGCATAGTGGAAAGCAGGAGATATTGGAATTCTATTTTGTGGTAATTTATATCCTAGAGCAGAAAATGTTTTTGTTATATTTGGGAATCTTTTATGAAAAAACTCCTTATCAAACATTGAAAAATCTAAATAAACCTCTTCATTTGTCTCTTTTTTATATTTATAAATTGCACGAGAGACTATATCTCTGGTGGCAAGTTCACCCCGTTTATCATAATCAAATAAAAATCTATTGCCATTTTCTCCAACAATCCATGCACCTTCACCCCTAAGAGCCTCTGTTAGTAATAATTTTCTTGCAAAAGGTGTTTTTACAAATACAGTTGGATGAAACTGCATCATCTCCATATCTTCAAGTTCAATCCCTTTTTCTACACAAATACCATGAATATCTGCACTAATTGTTCTTGAATTTGTATTAAACTCATAAAGTGAACCGATTCCACCTGATGCTATAATCACCTCATCTGCATATATTGTAACAGGCTTATAGTTTACTGATGCTTTAACACCATAACATTTACCATAACGAATTAGTAAGTCATATACAAGAGTATTTCTTTGTAGTTTATGATTATTACTGCTCATCATAAAGTGATGCATATATCTCCCCGTTGCATCTCCCCCAGCATGAAGAATCCGTTTTGACGAGTGTGCTGCCTCTTTTGTAAAAAGTAAATTTCCCTCTGAGTCTTTATCAAATTCCATACCTTTATTTATAATATCACGCGTTACACCTATACTATTTTCGCTCATTATGTTAAGTGCTTCTAAATCATTATGATAAGACCCCGCAACCATTGTATCTTTTACATGAAGAGCGATATCATCTGAATCTAATGCAGTAACGATTCCACCTTGTGCATAAAATGTGTTACACTCCCATGGAATATCTTTACAAACTACTAATACATTTTTAGTTTTTGGTAGATTCATTGCTGTGTAAAGTCCTGCTATCCCAGCACCAATAATTAAAATATCATATTTTTTCATCTTTTTTGCTCCTTTGAATCACTATATATAGGCATTGTTTTATGTCCACATCCTAATATAAAATAGCCAAATATTAAAATTAGCACCATATTTATAACTTTTTGGTTCTTTTCTTTCATCTACTCTCCTCTACTTTTAATAAGATTATTAAGATTATTTTTTAAACTTTTTAATTTTGCTTTTGAATCCATTAACTCCTCTAATGATTCAATTACAATATCCTCTTTTTTTGTCATCTGTATATCAATATCTTTATCTTTACTCATCAAGATAATAAGCTCCAAAAACTCCTCTATATTATCTTCAATCTTTTCTAATGACTCTAATGAGTTATCTATTGACAAGGTTGAATACTCTATTGATTGATCGATTTTATTTAATAAAAAGTTAAAATCATTAGTGGCTTTTATCACCTCTATATTAGTACTTTTTATATCAATTGGATTAACATCTAAGACAGTTGAATTTTGAATAACAATTTTTGAGGTTTTTGAGAACTGCTGAATAAATGATATTATTGTTTTTATCTCACTAAAAAGATAGATTAAAATTAATAACATAATCAAAAATAAAATATACTGAATAGTTTTATAAAACTGTATCTCTTTATTAGAAGAATATATTTGATGCTTAATTAATTTATCAAATTCAACTATTAATTTTAAATTTATAGAATAAATATCATGAACTGTTTTTTCTATAAGTATATGACTATATGCTGTTTTTATTCTATTTTGATTTTTAAATTTTTTAACTAATTTTTTAAATTCCATCCACAGAATAATAATCTCTTTAGCTTTTATATTTGAATTAAATATAGTTTTGTCTATATTTTTTATTAGATAATCTGAACTACTTGGATTTTTATAAATATATAAAATATTTTTTGATATATCTTGTATTAATGCTTTTTGTTTGTTGATATTTTCTATAGTATCAAAATTTATATGATTTTTGTCAGTAATATAATGAGACAAAAAAGCTAATAATATAGAGAGTACAAAAACCATTATCCATGATATTTTAATCTTATTCATATTAACTCCCTATAGATTAAATCTAATTTGTCCCTATTTAATATAGAGACTTTACCTTGGTCTATATGAATTATACCATTTCTTTTTAATCTACTTAAAACTCTTGAAAGAGTTGCAGGTTGAATATTTAATATAAGTGAAATATCTTGACGTTTAAACCTATTGAACATATTCAAATCAGAAGATAACATCATTGATACTTTTGTAACTGCTTCAAAAAGAAACTCTCTATTAATCAGAGATTCTAGTTTAGAAGAGCGTACTATAATCTCATTCATAAACTCTAAATTTAAAATATTTTGTTGCAAAAAATTATCTTTAAATAGTTTATAATCTATACTTAAAACCTGAGATTTTTCTATAAAAGAAAGATTAGAATATGAATACAATGAATCACTATAAACTGTTGAAATCTCTGATAACATACTATTTTTATGGATAAAAAATAAAAAAATCTCATTATTATTTTTATCTATTTTATATGATTTTGCTAATCCATCTGTTAAAAAAAGCAGAGAATTAATTTTGCTATTTTCATAATATAAGATATACTCTTTATTATAAGAGTTTATTGTAGATATTTTTGCTAATTGATTGACTTGAGAATCACTTAAGGATGCAAAAAAGTCTAAAGATTTTATAATACTATTAATTGACAAGACACTTCCAATAAATTTAATTTGTTATAATTATATTGTGATTGCCTATTAATTTACTTAAAAATTAATATATAATATATAAAAAAATGGTAAAATTTCTATCATATTTTAAGGCTAATTTTAATGACATACTTAATAATAAAACTTACACATATATTCTCTGTATTTATTTATGGTGGATTTTTATTTACAGACAATCTTTTTTTATCAAAAATTAAAAAGGATATAAGCGAAAAGGAGCATACTAAAGTACGAGAGTATTTTATGCAATATGTTAGAAAAGTGGTACCAAAAAGTCTTATTCTTGCAGTGGCAACAGGGATATATCTAATATATATTAATTTTGGAACTATTGGTGAAGATGGTTTAACAAACTTTCAAATTTTACTTTCAATTAAAGCATTTTTAGGATTATGGCTAGGACTTCGTGGTGTATTACAAGTGTTCTTTAAAATTCAACCATTAGTATTTAAAAGTCATATATTTCCATTCGCACTTGTGGTTATAATTATCGCTTTATCTCAAATAATGTTTGCCGTTTAAATTACTCGCTATACGCTTAGTTTTATCCTCTCTGAGGAGGTGAAATTTATAGTAAAATTGGGGGGTGTTGTATCCTTTATAGAGTATTAAAAGTAGTAGACACTCTTGATTTTAGAGGTTCCGTGTCAAGCACGGAATGATAAATTTTATAATCCTAAATGATGGACTTTGTCACCCTGAACTTGATTTCAGGGTCTCGTAAACTGTAGACTACTTATGAAGGATGTCTAATTAAATCTTTATTTATGATTTAAAATATTTTCTTCTATTGTCTTATTGACATTTGATTTACTAAAACTAATGGCTTGATAGATTGCATTTTTTATAGCTTTTGCATTAGAACTACCATGACTTACAATTGCACATCCATTAACACCTAAAAGTGGCGCCCCACCATATTCTGCATAATCTAATTCTTTTTTAAGATTTTTAAATACTCTTTTTTTCATTAATAAAGCACCAAATTTTGCAGGGATAGATTTTTTGATATTTTTTTTCATCATATCAAATATTGTTGAAACCACACCTTCACTAGCTTTTAATAAAATATTACCTGTAAATCCGTCACAAACAACAACATCTACATTACCATTGAAAATATCTCGTCCCTCAATATTACCAATAAATCCATCAATATCTTTAAGAAGTTTAAAAGAAGCTTTTGTAAGTTCATTGCCTTTGCTCTCTTCTGCCCCATTTGCCAATAAACCAACTTTTGGAAATTTTATATTTAATATTTGTTGTGCATAAGTTTTACCCATAACACCAAATTCATATAAATTTTGAGGCTTACATTCTACTACTGCACCAACATCAAGAACCAAAGTTTTACCTTCATTTATATTCGGCATTAGTGTAGCAAGAGCAGGTTTAGAGACATTTTTTAATCTTCCTATACGCAATGTGGCAACGGCCATTGTTGCTCCACTGTGTCCAGCAGACAATACTGCATCAGCTTTTTTATCTCTTACTAATTCAACAGCTTTATAAATAGATGATTCTTTTCTTTTAAGTGCATTAGTAGCACTATCACTCATCAATATAACATCACTAGACTCAATAAACTCTACTTGATTAAGATAATATTCTGGAATGTGTGATAGTAGTTCTTCTTTATCACCTACAAGTATAGGTTTAAAATCTTGACTTCGTTCATCAAGTGCTGCAATTACGCCCTCTATGATTGGCTCAGGACCAAAGTCCCCGCCCATAGCATCTATTGCTATTCTAATCATAATTTTTTATTTGTCTTTTTTTTCTTGCTTGATATATTCACCTGTTGTCATATTCATATGATGAGGCATTCTCCATGTTCCATCTTCATCTTTAACTGGTCTTGGAAGAGTCAATTTATAATGAGTTCTTCTTTTTAAACCTTGTGTTTTACTTACTCGTCTTTTAGGTACTGCCATTTTATATCCTTTTTACTTTAATATTATATTTAAAATTCTAATTCAAACTCTTTATCACTATTACTACATTTTTCACAATAGATATAAGATATTTTAATAGAATTTATTTCACTATCTACAATATATTTAATATCAATAACTCCATCAAGAAACTCTATAATATTTAAATTATTAGTAGTTTTTATAAATTCGTCACTAATAGTAAATTTTAGATTACTATCTAAAATATATTTAATACTTTCTGCACATCTTGCACAATCAATATCAATAGAGCCACTAAGTTTTCCCTCTAAAGATACTCTATGATAACTAAGTTTATTAAGAGTTCCAATAAATGAAACTCCATCATCACTATAATTAAAATCTTTTGTTAAAGACCCTATTTTATCAAAGTGTATTTTCATAAAGTTAAACTTATACTATCTCTTTTTGAGCGAAGAAGAAGTTAATTTCAATCTCTGCATTTTCAACACTATCACTACCATGAACAGCATTAGCATCAATAGATTCAGCAAAATCAGCTCTAATAGTTCCAGCTTCTGCCTCTTTTGGATTTGTTGCACCCATTAAGTCTCTATTGATTTGCATTGCATTTTCACCCTCTAATACAGTTACAACAACTGGACCAGAGATCATAAATTCTACTAATTCACCAAAGAATGGTCTTTCTGCATGAACTGCATAAAAAGCTTCTGCGTCTGCTTTGCTTAATTGCATTTTTCTTGTTGCTGCAATTGTTAATCCATTGCTTTCAAATCTATCTAAAATTTTTCCGATAACGCCTTTAGCTACTGCATCAGGTTTAATGATTGATAATGTTCTTTCCATAGTTGTTGCCCTATTTTTATATTTTAAATGAAATTTTAGCATAAAATATATTAAAATCCTATTAAACTCTTTACCAATTAATCTTCTGTTAGTTAAAAGAATTTGCTTTTTAAGCCACGTAGAAACTTGAGTATTATATAATATTTCAAACATTTTTAATTTAGCTAAATCATTCAAGTCTAACCATAGATTGTGTCAATATCAATGAATTAAGAATTAATTGCTCTTCGGAAGTGATAGCTGAAGCCTCACCAAATAGCTAGGTGTAGTTAAAGCATCGCTTCCAAAAAGTTGAAATATCTAATTAAATTATTATCTATATCTGTTATTTTTTTAATTAATAATAATAATTTTTCTGAAAGATTATTTTATTTTACCTCTAATCCCGTTTTAATATAACTATAGATAACCATACTTATTCCCTCATCTCTCCCTCCAAGCTTTCGCTAAACTTGGTATCTCTCATTTATCTCCTTTTATTTCTATTATTATATCATCAAATATCTCTTTTGTTATCTTTTTTTGTTATTTAAGTATTTAAATAATATTATTGGCTTATGTCAATCTCAGAAATTTGTTATTTTAATACTAAATAAAGTGCATAACATCAGTTATTAAAATTTAAGAATAACATCCAATTGTACACGATGATAATCAGACTCTAGATCGGTTGTACTTTTTTCTTCATTAAGTGTAGCCCACTGAAAGTGTCCACCCAAATCTATATTTTTAGCAAATTTATATTTAGCTGTTATTATATGACCTTTACCATCAGTTCCACCTGCAATAAAATCAGAGTCATTATGTGCTGCGAATACGGCATCTTTTTCAACATCTCTATAGGTATATCCTACTTTCCAATCATTGATATTTTTAGTATCACCTAGTTGCATACTTATATCATAAGCGAGATTATTATCATCTGCTTCTGCATTATATGCAATAGTACCAGCTATTTTAAAAGGTTTACCAAATACATTTGGTAATTTTAATTCTGAAAATGCCTCTATAATAGTATAATCATTCAGATAAAGTCCATTTATATCCATTGAATTACCCAATGCACCTTTACCATAAGGAGTAGTATTCCCCTTTACACCATCATAGTAATAAAAACCACCACCAAAATTAAGTTTAGAGTTTTCTAATTTCATTGTTTGTACATATTGTGCTAAATAGATATAAATATCATCATTACTATTAGCCTCATTTTCTAATCTATGAAGTTTATTAATACCCACTCTATATCTTTTTAGATCATCTTTATATCCATAGTTTACACCCTCTAAACGAATATCATTATCCCAAATAAGTTGTGTTTTGATTGGTCTATAAATATTATGTTTACTTTTACCAATATTTATCCAAGAGTTATCAAATTTATATTTTAAATTCAAAATATCAAGTTTTAAAACATCTATAAAATAGTCTGCAATATTTTCATCATCTTTAAAACTTACATTTCCAGAGGTTGGGTTATCTTTACCACTTGAAATAGCACTTTGAATTATTATATTATCTGTAATATCAACATTTATAGAGTATCTAACTCTATATCTTTCTCTATACTTATCTGTTTTATCATCTCTTTCAATAAGTTCATATCGTAACCTGAGGTCTCCCTTAGTATGAATTCTATCAAAAATACTTTTATGCTGAGTTACTTTAGGCACTATTTTAGTAATTAATTCTTCTGGTAAAACCGCACCATCTGAGAATGATAGTGTTGTTATTGTAGTTATTGATAATATAATTTTTTTCATAAGTATAACTCCCTAAATAATTTATGAAATTATACTAAAGAATTATTATAGTTTGATTATATTAAAGATAACCAAATAAATAAAACCAATAATTTTAGGGTATCTACAAGAAGTACCCCTACGAAAGAGGTGTGTAGGGGCAATCCCTTGTGGTTGCCCTTTGAAAGTTATTTATTTTCTAATTTTAATTAACTAGATACTCTTCTGCCCCATTTAAATCGTTTTCCATGAAAAGTTTTATTAAGGCTTGTGATTACAACTTTTTTCTTTGCACTACTTGCATGGATAAATTTATCATGACCTATATATATTCCAACATGATTTACATATCCTCTTCTTCTTTTTGATGTATCAAAAAATACTAAATCACCAATTCTAAGGTCTTTTCTTTTAATATATTTACCAAATTTAGATTGTAATCTTGAATTTCGTGGGATAGATACACCATTTTTTTTACAAATGTATTGAGTATAACCAGAACAATCAAATTTATATGGACCAGTTGCTCCCCATCTATATTTCTTACCTTTTAGTTTTTTTGCTGATTTTATAATGCTTTGTTGAAGTTTCTTGTTATAGTTTGTCGCAGAAGTTGTTGATATGATGAATGATAGCATCACCAATAAAATGTAAATTTTTTTCATTAATACCCTTAATTTTAATATTTATTTAATTAAATATACTTTAATGGGTAGAATTGTAACTCAAAACTCTTAACAAATCGTAAACAAAATTTTAAATAAAACTTAAACTATTTGTTTAATATAATCTGCTATTCTTAAAGCATTTGCATAAATTGTCCAAGTATAGGGTATACTTCCACCTGTAGGCATAAAACTAGCATCAACAACAAATAAATTTTTTATATCATGAGTTTGACAATAACTATTTAGTACTGATTTTTGTGGATTATCTCCAAACCTACATCCTCCTGCTATCAAATTTTGAGGAGCAGAGCTATTAATTTTGCTATATATTTTTGAGGCATTCATCTTTTTAAAAAATAGATTTAGTTTTTTATCAACAATTTTTGCAATTTTAAGATTATGTGGATGACTATAAATTTTTAGTTTCCCAACAGGCATACCATATTTATCTAAACTATTTTTATCAACAGATATATAACATTTATTATTTGGCAACCAATCTGCAAATATCTCATATCGTAAAGTAACTATATCATTAAATTTATATTTCAAATTATCTACCAGTTTTTGACCCCAAATAAGATTATTATCTTCATCATATTTTGATTTTATAGCTTTTGCAATAGGATTTGCATGTTCAAACATAAATTCAATCATCGCACCTTTCATATTATCTATCTCAATCCACTCTTTGATTGAACGATTTATAAAATATCCTTTTTCATAATATTTTGGCAAAAATTCTTTATCAAGTTTTGATTTTTCAAACTCCACCAATCCATATCCACCTGCTGAGAATATTAAATTTTTACCAAGTTCTCCACTTGAATTTGCTAGTCCATTGGGATAAAAACTATTTGCTGAATTAAAAAGTAATCTTACACTTTCGTGAGCTTGTGCTGATACAAGAAATATTTTTGCTTGAATTGTAAACTCTAAACCCGTTTTTGTATCTATTACTAAAGCAGAAGATATATTTGTTTTTGAGGAGATAAGTTTTTTAACATGGGAGTTATAAATAAGTTTTAAGCCATAATTTTTAATTGCAGGGGTGATAAAAGCTTCTAAAGAGCTTCCTTTTGCACCACTACTACATCCATAACTTCCACAAAAATTTGAATAATAACATCCATCTCTATCATTTAATGATTTTGAGAGTATTGCTCTTGGAGTTTTAGATATATCTATATTTTCATTTTTTGCAACTTTATCTAATAATCTAACAAAACTACTCTCTTTTGTATCTGTGGTAATTCCTACTAACTCTTTAGCTTCTTTATAATATGGCTCTAAATCTTTATAACTAATTACCCAATTTTCAATATTTGCATTTTTTATATCTTTATATCTATCTTTTAATCTAAAATCATCAGGGGCAAGTTTATGAAACATTCCACTCATAAAATTTGATGAACCACCAACAATATTTCCATTCCAAAAGCTTGAATTTAGATTTTTTGTTGAATTTAATTGCCACTTATTATCTATATATTCTTCTATAATATGATACTCATCTTTAAGAGATGGAGTAACTATATCTCTTCTACAATAAGCTAGTTCATCTTTGGTAAAATTATCTCGTGAGATAAAATCACCTTTTTCTATAATTATAACATTAAACCCAGCCTTAGAAAGAGAGTAGGCTAATGCACCACCACCAGCTCCTGAACCAATGATGGCAACATCATAGTTACTCATCTAAAAAAACTTTATGCTCCAATTCCTAACATTATAAATTGAATATACCAAATTGTTACAGAAGCTATATATCCAATGAAAATTGTCCATGCATATCTCATATGAGATGCAAATGTGTAGATTCCATGAAGTTTACCCATTACACCAACACCAGCAGCGGAACCAAATGATATTAAACTGCCACCAACACCAGCAGTAAGAGTAACAAGCATCCATTGAGCGTGAGCATCAGCTCCCATATCAGGGCTTGATTTTAAAACGGCACTCATAACAGGTACATTATCTACAATTGCAGATAAGAAACCTACACCAATATTTACAGCAGTTGCTCCAAATTGAGAATATAAAGCAGTAAAATATTCTAAGAAACCAATAAAGTGAAGACCACCTACAGCAGCTAAAATACCAAAGAAGAATAATAAAGTATCATTCTCTATTTTTGCTATATAATCAAATATATTGATATGCTCCTCCTCTTCTTTTTTACTCTTATTTAGTGTATAAGTATAAAGTTTTAAAATTGAAAGACCAAACATCATACCCCACATAGCAGGTAAATGAAGGACTTGATGAGATATAACAGCACTAAATATTGTAAATACAAATAATCCCATAATCTCTTTTCCACCTTTTGCAATTTCCACTTTTTCTTCTGAATTATTAAATGGAGGTGAACCTTCTGGAATATATTTACTTAATAAAAATGCAGTAATTCCCCAACCAATAATAGATGTAGGAAATAGGAATAAAAAGTCTGTAAAACTAGCTTTACCATCAACCCAAACCATTAAAGTTGTAATATCTCCAAATGGACTCCAAGCACCACCAGCATTAGCCGCAACAACAATATTAATCGCAGATGGAACTACAAACTTTAGATTCTCTTTATCAATTGTGATTAGAACAGTTGAAAGAATTAAAGCAGTTGTAAGGTTATCAGCTATAGGAGATATAAAAAATGCTAATGCACCTGTTATCCAGAAGAGCTTTTTATAATTGTAACCTTTTGATACGAGATTATATCTCAAAACTGAAAATACATCTCTATCAATCATAGCTTCAATATATGTCATAGCAACAAATAAGAAGAAAAAGATTCCAGCAATTTCAACAATTAATATCTCAACTTCGTGATGAAGATGATTTACATCAAGACCATTAATAGAATAATAAAACCCTATTAACATAAATATAAAAGTTCCAGCAAATAGTGCTGGTTTTGCCTTATTTATCATATATTTATCTTCTGTTGCGATAAAATAATATGCTATTATAAAGACTAGTAAGGCTGTAAAGCCTAGCCAAGTGGTTGTTAAATCAATTCCATGCATTAATAAATTCCTTTAATTAGTTTTAATTCTAAATAGTTTGTTATATTAACATAATCATTATCAAACTTTAGCATTTTGTACTTTTTAGAATTGATATAGTAAAATGATGTTACATATTTAATAATGATACGACTAAGTACTAATAAAGTTTATTTTAAATAAAATAAAATATTATATTATAATTAAAAAGTAAGGACAAATATAATGAAAAAAGAAAAATTATTAATGGGGTTGCTTGTATTCTCTTCTATACTATATGGTAATTCTCTTATAGAAAAAGCCAAAAATAATAATTTACTTGCTATTCCAGACAATAAAATAGAGTTATATAAAATAATAGATCCAAAAGGTTTATTAACTCCAGAAAAAATTTTACTAGGTAAAAAATTGTTTTTCGAACCAAGATTATCAAAAGCTTCTGATATTAGTTGTGCCACCTGTCATGACTTAAAAGCTGGTGGAGATGATAATGTTCCTGTAGCTGTTGGACATAAAGGTGGTAAAAATCCATTTCATTTAAACTCACCAACTGTTTTTAATGCTGTCTTTTTTGATAGACAATTTTGGGATGGAAGAAGTCCTGATTTGGAAGACCAAGCTAAAGGTCCAATTCAAGCTGGTGTTGAGATGGCTGCAACTCCTGCTCTTGTTGAACAGAGAGTTAATGCAATCGCTGAATATGTTAGTGATTTTAAAAAAGTTTATGGTAAAGATGTAAAAATAGATTTTGATTTAGTAACATCTACAATTGGAGCTTTTGAAAGAACACTTGTTACACCATCAAAATTTGATGATTTTTTGAATGGTGACACAAATGCTTTAAATAAAGAGGAGAAAAAAGGTTTAAATACATTTATAGATAAAGGGTGTGTTGGTTGTCATAAAGGTATGGGAATTGGTGGATCTATGCAACCATTTGATGTTGCAGCTGAATTTAAATTTTCTAATATTGGTGGATTTAAAGGTGGAAAAGGTGGTTTAATTAAAGTTGGAACACTAAGAAATATTACTCAAACAGCTCCATATTTTCATAATGGTACATTTGAAAAACTAGAGGATGTTATTAAAGAGATGGCAAGAATTCAACTTGGAATTAAAATAACACAAGAAGAGGTGGATAGTATTCTTCTATTTCTAAAAGCATTAGATGGTAGAAAATCTAATACCGATAATCCAACTTTACCAAAGGAATAAAAATGAAAAAATATATAAAACATACAGTTACAACTCTATTTATTTTAAGTTTATCAAGCTCATTTCTATTTTCTTTAGAGATAAAAAACTCTATAGAAGCTATTAATATTGCTGGAAAACAGAGGATGCTTTCACAAAAAGTGTTAAAAGAGTATGCTATGATAGGGATGAATAATACATTCGGTAATCCGAAAGAGGAGATTAGAAATTCTATTAAACAGTTTGAAGAAGCATCAAAAGCACTTACTATATTTACAACTAATAAAGAGATAAAAAAAGAGTTACAAAAGTCTCAAAAATTATGGAATACCATAAAAAAAATTATTATAACAAAAGCTGTGAAAAAAGATGCAATTAAACTTCAGGATAATCTTGAAAAACTTTTGGTAATAAATAATGACATAACAGAACTTTTTATAAAAGAGACACAAAATGAAGTGGGAGAGTTTATTAATATTGCAGGAAAACAGAGAATGCTTTCACAACGAATGGCATCTCTTTATATGTTAAAAGTTTGGGGAGTGGATGATAAGATATTTGATAAGAAGATGAGTGACTCTATGAAATTATTTAAAACCTCTTTAGAAAAACTGGAAAAGTATAATAAAAATAATAAAGATATAAAAATTCTTTTAGCAAAGGTTAAAAAATCATTTATATTTTTTGAGATGATGAGTAAGTCTAAATCTAAGTTTATACCATCACTTATATATAAAAAATCAATTGAGATTCTTAAAGATATGAATAAAATAGTAACTCACTATAAAAAATTAGAGATTAAGTAAAGGATATAATAATGAAAAAAACAGTAACAATAGGTTTTAAAACAGTACTATTTTTGACTCTTATACTTTCAGTAAGTGGTGCAAAAGAGGATGTGAAGCCAAAGAATCCACAACGATATGATAAAATTCAAATTATTGAAATGGCATCAAAACAGAGAATGTTATCACAAGCTATAGCAAAAGATTACTTTTATATAGGAAAAAAGATTGGAACAAGTAAAGCAAAAAAACAGATGGTAAAATCTTTAAAAGAGTTTGCAGATACACAACAAAAATTATCTTTATCTATTAAAGATGAAGAGATTAAAAATCTTTTGGCATTTGTTGAGATGAGTAATGAAGATCTTGTTAAAACTCTTAAAAATAAATTTAATCTTGATGATGCTCAATTGGTTCTTGACTTTAGCGAAACTTTACTAGAGGGGAATCAATATATAATAGAGTCTATTAAAGAGTCTATTGATAAAAAAGAGCAGATAAGCAAAGAGAAATCTATTTTGATAGAAAGAGCAACAAATCAAAGAGTATTGGCTCAAAGAATTGCAAAATATTATATATCTTATCAATCAGGAATTAAAGATAAAAATACAATCCATCAGATGCAAACAGCAGTAAAAGAATTTGATAAAATTCATAAAATGTTGATGAGTAATGAAATAAATACAGATGTAATTAATAAAAAACTACATCAAATAGATAGACTATGGAGAATTGTATATAAGTTCTATCTTAATATTGAAAAAGGAAGACTACCTTATATTGTATTTGTAACAACTAATGATATTACTAAAAAAATGAATGATGTTACTCAAATGTATTTAGATTTAGATAAGAGATAATATGAAAAAGATATTTTATATTTATCTCTTAATTTTATCCTTAAGCTCTATAAGTTTAGCATCTACTAGAGCAGATGTAAAAATTATTGAAACATCTGAAAATATTAGATATCTTAGTCAAAAAATTGTTAAAAATTATCTTTATCTATATAGACATCCACAAAAGATAGAGATTAAAAAAGAGATAGAAAAAGAGCTAAATCAGTTAGGAGATTATTTTAATAATATATCTAATATTGTTAAGGATGATGATACAAAAGGTATTATAGAGTTTTTACATTATACAAAAGAACAAATTTTAGAGATAGTTCAAAATATACCAAATAAAGAAGATGTTTTATTGATGTTGGATTATAGTGAAATCATTCTTGAGGGTACAGATACTATTGCTAATATATATAAATATGATTTTATAGATGAAGAGAAGATGATTATGACAACTAAGAGTATTGAATATCTACTTGAAAGGACCATTAAGTATTATATGGCATTTAAGATGGATTTTAATAAAGATATGAATAAAGAATCTATGTATATTGCAATAAATTCTCTGGAAGAAGATTTTGCAAAAATAGAGTCTTATAGCTATCCAGATATACAAAAAAAGAAACGACAAAATATAATGAATTTATGGAAAAGAAATAGAATGTTTATTAATAAAGGGGAGAAGATATTTATCCCTAATTTATTGATTCCATCTATTAGTAATTTAGAGTATGCAGTCAAAGATATATCTTTGTATCATATAAAAAATCAATAAAAAAGATAAGAGGAGTCTAAAATTAAATCTTTAAATAATAAGAAGCTATATATTATAATTATATTCATTGTTTCTGTAATCTTTTTTATAATTTCATATAACACTTATACTGAATATGCAACTTATAAAGAGAATAGAAAAAGTCATCAAGTTATTAATTTACTTAAAAAATTAGATAAACTTTTAAATGATATAGAGAATGAAAAGCTAAATAGTGCTTTATATCTTGCCACAAAAGGTAAATCAAACCTTAAAAATCTAAAGCTAGATAGAAATATAGTCAATAAGCAAATTAAAAATATAAACATATTTGTAGAAAATAATTTAAAATTTTTAGATAATAATACAAACTTAGAAAACTTACAAAATAATATTAATTATATAAGAATAAAAGTTGATATTATGAGTTCTGATTATGAAAATATCTTTTTGGGTAACTATCATACTGAAATTGTAAATACTATTATTAGTAATATGAATAACTTAGCAGATAGATTTGATTTAGAGATAAAAATAGATTTACAAAGCTATATTGACTTTTCTAAATTTAAAGAGAATCTGAGTAAAGAAGCTACTTTTATATCTTTTATACTTAGTTCTTCTACTAAGATAAGCGATTCTCAATTAATGTTATGGGATCAAATTGTGGCAAAAGATACTTTACCTCAATCAGAACAATTAAAAGAGCGTGACCTTTTGACATTGAGAAAAACAAGAGAAGCACAAAGAGTGATGATATTTTTAAATTCTCAAACAGGTATTTATCCAATCTCAACATCTACATATCTAAAGTCATTCAGAACTGAAATAGATAGAATAAAATTTATTCAAAATAAAATTATAGATAAAGCTAATATTTATTTTGAAAATACTAAATTTAAACAGCAAGATAAAGTTGTTAATTATACTATTCTTTCTCTATTCTTTTTGGTTCTTTTAGTAATTCTATTGATAATTTTTTATCATATGACAAGAGATAAAAAAATGTTGGAAAATACACTTAAAGATATTGAGTTTGATTTAAGTAAAAGTAGAAAGAAGGAGCTAAAAACTATTATTAAAAATAGAGATACTAATGCTATTTATAAGTTTTTAGCAGATGTAATTAAAGAATCTAATCAAGCTAAAGATCTATTTTTGGCAAATATGTCTCATGAGATTAGAACTCCTCTTAATGGGATTGTTGGTTTTACTCAATTACTGAAAGATACAACTTTGACAAAAGAGCAAGAAGATTTTATGGTTATTATTGAAAATAGTTCAGAACATCTATTAACAATTGTAAATGATATCCTTGATTTGTCTAAAATTAATGCTGGAAAAGTTGAATTAGAAGAAATTCCATTTAATGTTCTTGAAAAATTTGAATCAGCGATTGAATCTTATGGAGCAAAAGCTACACAAAAAAATATTGAACTAAACATATATATTGATCCAAATATACCAGAGATGATAATTGGTGATCCCACTAAGATTTCACAAATTATTATAAATTTACTTAGTAATGCTATTAAATTTACAGATTCTGGTGGCTATATAGATATTTTGATAGAAAAAGTAAAACAAAAGAATAAAAATATATCAATTAAATTTTCTGTTAGAGATTCTGGAATAGGGATTGCACTAGAGCAACAGAATAAAATTTTTGATGCCTTTTCTCAAGCAGATTCAACTACTAACCGAAAATTTGGTGGTACTGGTCTTGGTCTTGCGATATCTAGTAATTTTGTATCTTTAATGGGCGGAAAACTTGATATATCTTCCAAAGAGGGTGAAGGGACAACATTCTTCTTTACTTTAAGTTTTGAAGAGGTAGAAAATCTTAAAGTTATTAATAAACTAGATATGAAGCTATCTACTGTTGGAATACTTTCTCATGATGACCAAAATAGTCAAATATCTGATAATATAGATATATATGCATCCTATTTAAATGCAAAAGTAACAAAATATAATTTTTATGAGATAATAAATTTAGAAAACTTGCCTGATATTTTATTCTTTGATTATAAATATTATCAGAGTAAAGATCAATTAGATAAGTTATTAAAACTTAAGACAAAGATAATTCTTCTTTTGGATATGAAGTTTAAATTTAATTTAGAAGCCATAATAGAAGATAAGGTTAATAATATAATATATAAACCTCTTAATTTAACTAAAACAAATAATGCTTTGGATACTGCATATAAAAAATCTACTCAAAAAATAAAATCTAATAAACATCAGATTGATGAAGCTATATTTGAGAATGTAAATGCTCTTGTAGCAGAGGATAATATTATTAATCAAAAGCTTATTAAACATATTTTAACAAATTTTGGTCTTAATATTACATTAGCAAATGATGGAAAAGAAGCTCTTGATTTAAGGAAAGAGAATGATTATGATATTATATTTATGGATATTCAAATGCCTGTTATGGGTGGAATTGAATCTACAAAAGAGATAATCCTTTTTGAACAAAGAAATAATAAAAAACATATCCCTATTGTTGCTTTAACTGCTAATGCACTTGCAGGAGATAGAGAGATATATCTTGAAGCAGGAATGGATAATTATTTATCTAAACCTATTAATGTTGAAAAACTTAAAAAACTTATTGCAAGTTATTTCGATAAAAAGAGTGTAGTTACTAATGAGATAATAGAACCTAAAAGCGATTTAAAAGAGATTAATATAAAAGAAAATCTAAAAAAGAAAAAATATAATATATTATTATATAAGCATAATAGATTATTAGAAAAAATATTCACATCTATATTAATCAAAAATGATTATAATGTAGATGTTGTACATAGAGAGGAGAACTTTATAAATGATATTAAAACTATAGATTATGATTTTGTTTTATTTGATTCTAACTTTTTTGTAAATAGAGAAGATATGATCGTTTCTTTAATTCAAGATAGCGGTTCTACCCCTTTTGTATTTGAATCTTATAAACATGATAGTAACTATAAGTGTTATAATTTAGGAGATAAATTAGATATTAATATATTAAAAACAAAGTTAAAAATATAAATTGTTAGTATAGGGGTAATTCTTTATGGTTGCCCTTAATCCTTAACTCTACCAAATTTTAGCAAAGTCAAAATCAAAACTGCACTCTTCTAATTCAAATTTTACACTATCTTGATAAGCATCACAAAGTTTAATATATCGTCCATTCTTAAGAGTATAGACTTTGGCTATGGTATCATTTGGATCAACAATAATATAATAATTAACCCCCTCCTGTTCGTATAAATCATATTTTAAGTTTAAATCTTTTTTAGCAGTTGATTTTGATAAAATTTCAAAAATAACTTTTGGTGCTTTTTTAATATATGCCTCAAAATGTGGATTATGGCAAATAACTAAATTATCTGGCTGAACTATTGTCTCATTATTTATCTTCCAATCCACAGGAAGCAGTGCTTGACATACTTTACAATTTTCTAAGGCTTCATCTAAATATCTAGCGATTTTATTACTAATTAATTGATGTTTAACCATTGGGTGCTGGAGACATTGCATAGGGTATTCCATAAATCAATTCCCAATCCCCATCCCATAATTTATAATCTTCATAATTGTACTCAGGAAAATACTCTTTTTTAATTGCACCCATAATCAACTCCTTTTTTAGATTATAACATATTTTAATTGAAACAGTTTTATTATTTATGTTATAATAAAATAAAAAGGGCAAACTTGAAACCATCAATAGAAGATTTTACACAAGATGAACTTAAAGAGAGTATTAAACCATCATTTAGGGTTAAGCAGATTTATAATTGGATTTACCATAAATATGTAAGTAATTTTGATGATATGAAAAACTTACCAAAAGCTATTAAAGAGGAGTTGAATGCTAAGTATAGAATTAATCCTTTAGAGACAGTATTGGTACAAGATAGCAAAGATGGTAGTCGTAAATATCTTTTTAGGCTTTATGATGGGCATACGGTTGAGGCTGTGCTGTTGCTAATGAAAAAAGAGCAGTTTCACGAAGATGGAGGTCTAAAACATCAAGCTAAATATACTGTTTGTATCTCTTGTCAAGTGGGATGTAAAGTGGGGTGTGCATTTTGTTTAACTGCTAAAAGTGGATTTATTAGAGACCTTAGTGCTGGTGAAATTGTAGCTCAACTTTTGATGATAAAAAAAGATAATAAGATAGATGCAAATAGAAAATTAAATATTGTATATATGGGAATGGGTGAGCCTCTTGATAATTTTGATAATGTGGTAAAATCAATTAAAATATTTTCAGATAGTGATGGGATGGATATATCTCCTCATCGTCAAACAATTTCAACATCAGGACTTAGTACGAAAATAGCCAGATTAGGTAAACTTGATTTGGGTATAAATTTGGCAATCTCTCTACACGCTGTTGATGATGTTCTTAGAGAAAAATTGATGCCGATTAATAAAGCTTACAATATTCAATCAATTATAGATGTGGTAAAAGAGTTTCCAATTAATAGCCGAAAACGGGTAATGTTTGAATATCTTGTAATGAAAGATTTAAATGATGATTTAGCATCAGCTAAAAAATTGTTAAAAATTCTTGATGGGATTAAAGCAAAAGTCAATCTAATATATTTTAACCCTTACGATAATACAGAGTTTAAGCGACCAACAAAAGAAGATATGGATAAGTTTCAAGAATATCTTACAACTAGAGGTCTTCATTGTACAATTAGAGAATCTAAAGGGCTTGATATTTCAGCAGCGTGTGGACAACTTAGAGAACAAAATAAGGATGAAAAATGACAACAATTGATGAGATGATGTTTCTTTTTATAGTGGTAGTTGTGGGTATTGGCTTGGGGTGGTTTATTTATGATGCAAGAAGTGAAGATGAAAAATAGTCTAAATAGAGTGCTACTATTTATAACTGTTGCCATTTTACCAATAAGTATTATGGCTGGAAAGCAGTTGGAAATAGAGAGAGAGGCAATTAAGGAGTGTAAAGCTTTTAACAATATGAAACATACAAAGAATAAAAATAATATATCAATTAAAAGAGGTCATGTTTATAGAATTTTAGAACATAGAGAATCTCAGGTTATGATTTTAATTGATAATATGGCAGAATCAGATTTAAGACAAAGATGGGTAAATAGTGATTGTTTTTATAAAGATAAAATTGTTAAAAATAAAGTAATAACAGTTATTGATTCTAATGGTTATAAAAAAATATATAAGCAAAAAGAGATAAATTCTATCAATAAAAATATAAGTAGTCAAAATATTTTAGCAATAAGTTGGCAAAATTCTTTTTGTCAGCTTCATCAAAGAAAAAAAGAGTGTTTAGATAGAGATGAAAATCATTTTGGTTCAAGAGAATTTTTGCTTCATGGTTTATGGCCTCAACCTCGTAATAATCAATATTGTAGTGTTGGAAAAAAAGAGATAGGAAAAGATAAAAATAAACAATGGAGTAAGCTTGAAGAGTTAAGGTTAAGCCCAAAAACTAGAGGTAAACTAGAAGTTTTAATGGGTGGTTATATCTCTTATTTACATCGTCATGAGTGGATAAAACATGGAACTTGCTATGGCACTAATGCAGATGAATATTATATCAAATCTATGGAGCTATTACAAGAGATAAATTACTCTGAGGTTGGAGAATTTTTTGCAAATAATATTAATCGGATAGTTGATATAAAAAATATTCGTAAAGTTTTTAATAAAGAATTTGGAAGTGGAACAGGTGAAAGAATAAATATGAGATGTAAAAATGGATTAATCACAGAACTTTGGTTAAATATTGGAGCAGGAGATGAAAGCTTATCTATACTATTAAAAAAAGGTCAAAAAGTTAAAAATATATCGTGTAATAAAGGAAAGATAGATGCCGTAGGATTTTAATTATCCTATGGCTTGAATAGCTGAATTTTTAAAAAATGCTGAACGACTAATATGATTTTCTTTAATATAATTATCTATTTTATTTAAGATATTTATAGGAATAGTAATATTAATTCTCTTAGCTTTCTGTAAATGAGATGGCTCTTTAATCTCTTCTTGATTTGAAAGAGCAACTTCAAGATAACAAGAAAAAGCTGATTTAACATCTTGTATAGCTTCTTCTGTTGTCTCTCCATCACCCATAACACCTTTGAAATCTTTATAATAAGCAAAATATCCACCACCATCTTGAGGTGTCAATTTTCTTATTGTTATTTCATAATCCAAATTTAAATAATAATTCTAAATCATTAACTATACCATACAGAAAACCTGTTAAAATTATTTATGTTAAGCAAGTTATTTCTATATTAGAAGAAGAAATTTAATAATTGGAGATTTCTATTTACGAAATCTCCTAAAAACTTTCTCAAAATCAAGTTCTAATTCACATTCAAGATTTTCAAAAATAAGATTTTCATTTGTAAAATCCCCTACTTTTGAGCATTTATCATTTTTAATCTATATACTTTTGCTCTTAAATCATCAGGATAAACTAATATATAATAATCTACCTTTTCATCTTCATATATATTAAACTTAACAGTTTCATCTTTTTTTGCAGTTGATGGACTAAGAATTTCTATAATAATTTTTGGTGCTTTAGTAAGATACTTTTCCTCATCATCATTGCAAACAAAAACAATATCAGGTCGTAATACTGTATCATTTGATAATTTCCAATCATTTTCAAATGATATAATAGACTCTGGACATTCATTTTTCTCTTCAAGAGAACTTTTAAGTGCAAAAATTATCTCTGTTGCTATATTTTGATGTATTCTCATTGGTGCTGGTGCCATTGCTATAGGCATCTCCTCTATTAATTCCCAATAATCACCTTCCCATAGAGTATAATCACTATAATCATATCTTGGGAGTAGTTCTATATTTGACATAATAATAACTCCTTATATAGATATCTATATTATATCATAACTATCTATTTTTTAGTCTATTTTTTCATCTTCAACTATAGTTTCTTTAACAGGCTTAGGACTCTCTTTTGCCAAAATCTCAACATAACACTCATTCCAATTTTCTTCAGAAGTTTTATCCAATAGTTTAGTTATATCTGTAATTTTAACTTCAATACCATCATCTCTATTTTTTCCAAATTTACAATCAAAATCCCAAAACATTATAGAGGCATCAGATAATTTTTTTCTTCTTTCTCTCTTAAGATATTTTCTAATCTCATTCTTAATAGATTCTAATGTTCTATCTCTATTTTTATTTTCTTCTTCTAGTTTAAAAATTTTTCTCATTTTTTACCTTTTAATATTTTTATTTTAGATTATATCATCTTTTAGCTATTAAACTTTCTTATGTTTTTATCTATAATAAACTTTTCCATTTTTTTGAAATCTATCCTAGTCTCTAATATATATTTGATATTCTTATAATTAAATATCAAATTTTGTGCATGCAGTAAAAGTCTACTTGCACCTGTCTCTATCTCTCGCTGTGCCTTTGACATATCGCCATTTAGGTATATATCACTAGCCTCATAACTAGTACCATATATAGGGTCACCAATGATTGGGTGTTTCACATGAAACAAATGTACACGTATTTGATGCGTTCTTCCAGTGTAAGGAAAACACTCAACAAGTGTACTACTTAGCATATTATTATAAAAAATTGGCTTAAAGAAAGTTCTTGCCGTTTTACCCTCTTCATCTATCAAGACTTTATGCTTTGTTTTAAGTGTAGAATTCTTGTCTTTTACTTTAAGTCTAGCATTTACCTCAAAGCTCTCTTTAATCTCACCATCTACCCATGCAAGATAAGATTTTCTTATATTTCTATCTTGAAAGAGACCTTTTAGACCACTTTCAGATTTTTTTGTTTTACTTGCTAAAAAGAGACCTGATGTTTCCATATCAATACGATGGCAACCATTTGCATTATCTCCCCCATAAGTTCTTACCTCATCAAGCATAGAATATGGTGTTAGCATGGTTCTTGGATGAACTAAAACTCCTGATGGTTTATCAAAAAGCATAAAATCTTTATTTTCAAATATAGGTTTATTGCCTCTTCCTGATGCTTCAAAATAGATTAATTCAATATCTCCACTAATAATTCTATTATTTTGAACCATTGATATTCCATCTATCCAAAGTCTTCCTCTTGCTATATGGCTTTGAGCCTGTCCTTGACGAAAATTTAGAGCTTTCATCACAAATAAAAAAGCCATTGTTGGCTTCTCTATGTTAAATTTATTCTTTACAAATGGCATTTTTACCTCTATATAACTGCTAATTTGGTATTATCCTTGAAATATTAACATAAAAATAGGAAAAATAAGATGGTAGAGAGATACGCACGAAAAGAGATGAGTGATAACTGGACACAACATGCGAGATATGCAGCATGGTTAGAGGTAGAAAAAGCAGCTGTAAAAGCATGGGCTAAACTTGGTAAAATTCCTCAAGAAGATGCAGATAAAATTGTTAAAAATGCCTCATTTTCAGTTGAGCGAATAGAAGAGATAGAGGCTATTACAAAGCATGATTTAATCGCTTTTAATACAAGTGTAAGTGAGAGTTTAGGTGATGAGAGTAGATGGTTTCATTATGGTATGACAAGTAGTGATGCTGTTGATACTGGTGTAGCTATTCAAATGAGAGATAGCCTCAAAATCATTATCAAAGATGTAAAAATGCTTATGAAATCTATCAAAAGAAGAGCAAAAGAGCATAAATATACTCTAATGGTAGGACGAAGCCACGGTATCCACGGAGAACCAATTACTTTTGGTCTAACTCTAGCAGTTTGGTATGATGAGATGGCAAGACATCTTAAAAACCTAAAAGAGACTCAAAAAGTTATAAGTGTTGGTCAAATAAGTGGTGCTATGGGTAACTTTGCCCATGCCCCATTAGAACTTGAAGAGTATGCTATGAAAGAACTAGGACTCAAACCTGAACCATGTTCAAATCAAGTAGTCCATAGAGATAGATATGCAAGACTTGCTTCATCTTTGGCTTTGATGGCTTCAACTATTGAAAAATTTGCAGTACAAATTAGACATCTTCAAAGAACAGAAGTTTATGAATGTGAAGAGTTTTTTGCCAAAGGTCAAAAGGGAAGTAGTGCTATGCCACACAAAAGAAACCCTATCCTAACAGAAAACATTACAGGACTTGCAAGAACAATTAGAGCCTATGCAGTCCCTGCTATGGAAAATGTAGCACTATGGCACGAGAGAGATATATCTCATAGTTCAAATGAAAGATTTTGGCTACCTGATGCTTTTATCACAACTGATTTTATGCTACATAGAATGAATAGCGTAATATCAAAACTGACTGTAATGCCTCAAAATATGATAAAAAATCTAAACCTTACAGGTGGATTGGTATTTTCTCAAAGAGTACTATTAGAACTACCTCTAAAAGGAGTAAGCCGAGAAGATGCCTATAAAATAGTACAAAGAAATGCTATGAAAGTATGGGAAGAGATACAACAAGGCAAACCAACAACAAATAAAAATGGTGAATCACTATATCTAGGACATCTATTGGCAGATAAAGAACTAAGAAAATCATTAAGTAAAAAAGAGATTAAAGAGTGCTTTAATTATGACTATTATACTAAAAATGTAGATAATATCTTTAAAAGAGTGTTTAAAAAGTAAAAATACATTTTATATAAAATGTAGATTTGTTAATAGCAAATCTACACTTAAAAAATCCTTCAAAAAGAATAAAATAAAATAAAAAATATCTTCGTTTTTTTAATAAAACAAATAGCAAAAAAATAGTAGTATTCCATAAAAAGTTATATGATTTATACAATCAAAATGAGGATAGCAAATGATAAGAGTTGTGAAAAGAGATGGTAGGGTTGAGGCTTTAGATATTGGTAAAATTCAGAAATATACTGCTGATTCAGTAGTGGGATTGAAGAGTGTTAGCCAAAGTGAGTTAGAGGTTGATGCAAAAATTCATTTTCATGATCTTATCTCGTCACAGGATATACAACAGACTCTTATACGAACAGCAGTTGATAAGATAGATATAGATAGACCCGACTGGACATTTGTTGCTTCAAGACTATTTTTATATGATTTATATCATAAAGCTACAGGATTTACAGGATATAATCATCTTAAGGATTATCTTGCAAAAGGTGAAGAGCAGGGGCGTATTGTTTCGGGACTTAAAGATAAATATAATCTTGAAGATTTAAATAATCATATTAAGCCCGAACGAGATTTACAGTTTACATATTTGGGAATTAGAACACTTTATGATAGATATTTAATAAAAGATAAAGATAAAAATCCAATAGAGTTACCACAACAACTTTTTATGGGTGTTTCAATGTTTTTGGCTCAAAGTGAGGATGATTGCCAAACTTGGGCAAAAAAATTCTATGATATTTTAAGTAAATTTGAAGTGATGGTAGCAACTCCAACTTTATCAAATGCTAGAACCCCTAGACACCAGCTTAGTAGCTGTTTTACTAAAGGTACAAAAGTAAGAACAATAGATGGTTATAAGGCAATCGATAAACTTATTGAGGGAGATTTGGTACTTACACATAAAAATAGATTTATGAAAGTATATGAACTTTTTCAAAGAGATTATGCTAGAAATTTAATTGCTCTTAATATTAATGGACTAATTGATAATCTTTCGGCAACAGAAGAACACCCTATATTATCAATTAAAAAAGAGGATATTAAGTGTATTAGAAAATTAGGTAGTTGTCTAAAAAGTCAAGGAGATAGTAAACGATGTTTCTCTTTAAAAGGGGAATATAAAAATGATTGTGAACTTTTAAGTAAAAAATTTAGCTCTAAATGGAGTAAAATTGATGAACTAAATAGTGGTGATTTTGTTTCTGTTTCATATCCTAAAAATATTCATAAAGATAAGATTTATATATCAGATTATGTAAAAATTAAAAATATCATTACCAAAGATAATAAAATAATGTTTAAGCGTTCAGCTAACTCTTTTTATAGTTGCGAGAGAAGTTTTTTAAATAATCAAATTAAATCTGTTAATAATAAAATAGAGTTATCAAACGATTTTATGCTTTTAATAGGTTATTTTTTGGCAGAGGGACATATTGCACAGGATAGGTCATCTATCACTTTTACATTTGGTTCTAAAGAGATTAGTTATATTCAAGAGACAAAAAATATTTTAGAAGATATATTTGATATAAAAGTAAATATTAATAAAAATAGAGACAATAGTACAAATGTATCAGTTCATAATAAAATTATTGGACTCTTCTTTGATAAACTAGTAGGAACTGGCTTTGATAAAAAAGCACTTAATAATGATTTACTATTTGCAAATCCAAAGGTTCAAAAATGGTTATTAGTTGGAGCTATTAGAGGTGATGGATGTGCATTAAAAGAGGGATACCAATTAACAATGTCTAATAAAAATCTTATTAAACAGTTATTTGAAGTCTCATTAAGATGTGGATTATCCCCTTTTATGAAAAAAGATTTAAAAAAACATAAATGGGCAACCATTAAAGCATCTCATCTAAAAATTGGGGTAAAAAATGATAGAGATTTTATATTAAGTGTAAATAAAAATATAGATAAAATCAACTTTAATTCTAATCCTAAAGCTTCCTCTACTTTAAGATATTTTTGGTTTGAGAATGAATATTTTATGAAAATTATAGAGAGAGAAGATAAATATTTAGAAGATAAAGTTTATAATATAGAGGTAGAAGAAGACCACTCGTATTCCGTATCAGGAGTAAATGTACATAATTGTTATATTGGATCAACTAGTGATAATATAGAGGGTATCTTTGATGCTTACAAAGAGATGGCATTACTCTCTAAATTTGGTGGTGGAATTGGATGGGATTGGTCATTAGTTCGTGGAATGGGTTCATTTATTGATGGTCATAAAAACGCAGCAGGTGGGATTATTCCATTTCTAAAGATTGCAAATGATGTAGCTATTGCAGTAGATCAATTGGGGTGTGTAGCAAAAAATTCTTATGTAAAAGTTTTAGATAGTGTGGAAACAGATAATTTTGAACATGATTTTAGAAGGGCTTATCAAAAAGCAGATTTTTCAAAAAAAGAGTTGCAAGAGGCTATCGCTTCTTATGCTAGTGCTTTTGCTTTTGAGTATGCTAGATTTTCAAAAAACTTTATTGGAAGTTTACTTTTTGACTATATTATGAATCAAAAAGGGTATCAATTTTTAGAAAATACTTATGGTTTAACACATGATCAATATAAAAAAATTATAGGAAAATATAAAAAGATTAATAAGGGTTTACCTGATGGATTTGAGACAATTATTAATCATCCTGATTACGCAATAAGTAAAGAGGGAGTAGTTATAAATATAAATTCTTTTAGAGTATTGTCTAATAATATTGATAGAAAAGGTTATGTAAGAGTTGGTTTAGGTAAAAATTCTCTTTCTCTTCATCTACTTTTAGCTAAACAGTACATTGGATATTTATCAAAAGATACAATTGACCATATTGATGGAAATAAACTAAATAATAATTTAGAAAACCTTCAGATACTTTCAAATGAAAAAAATATTTCAAAAGGTTGGGAAGAGAACTATAAAAAGCGTACAGAGATGGCACGAATTAGAAAACATCTTTCTTATGGTGCAAAACTTAAAGGTGAAAGACGAAATACTCATAAATTTGAGATAAAAGAGTTAAAAACAATTATTATTCCTATAGAAGAAGTGCGTATAGGTGATTTGGTTATGAGTTATAATATTGATACAAACTCTGTAGATTATCAATCTATTACAGCAAAACATACAATTGATGTTAAAGAGAAAGACCAAATAAAAATTGCTTTTGAAGATGGTAATTATATTATCACTTCAAATTGGCATCCATTCCCAAAAGTAGTGAGTAATAGTGTAATATATGTAAGAAGTGATAGTTTAGTTAAAGGTGATATAACAATTAATGATAAAAATGAATTTATTAAAATTACTTCTATCTCTAAGGCTAAAACTAAAGAGGATTTCTTTGATTTAACTGTAAAAAATAATAATAACTATTTTTGTTCTACAGAAAATAAAGATGGAAATTTTCATCTTATTCATAATACAAGAAAAGGTGCTATAGCCGTATATATAGAACCATGGCATATTGATATTAAAGAGTTTATTGATTTAAAGAAAAATTCAGGGGAAGAGAGACGGCGAACCCACGATCTATTTCCTGCAATTTGGTTAAATGATATTTTTATGCAAAGAGTAGCAGAAGATTCTACATGGACTTTATTTGATCCGTATGAAGTTTCTGAATTAACTAATCTCTATGGTGAAGAGTTTAATAAAAGATATTTAGAATTAGAAAATGATGAGAGTATAACAAAAGAGGTAATTAAAGCCAAAAGTTTATGGAAAGAGATATTACGAAGCTATTTTGAAACAGGTAATCCATTTTTGACTTTTAAAGATACAGCAAATAGATCAAATCCAAATTCTCATGATGGAGTTATTAGAAGTAGTAACTTATGTGTTACAGGTGATACAAGGTTACATACTCAATTTGGATTAGTTAAAGCTAAAGATTTAGAATCTAATTATGGTGAAATAGTAGCCTCTTATGACCAAAGAACTGATGAAGATATATCTGCATTAGGTGTATCAAAAGCTAAAGCTTTAAAAATGTTTAAGACAAAAGAGAATAGTGATATTTATGAAGTAACTACAAAAGATGGGTATAGTATTAAATCAACTTTATGGCATGAGTATTTCGTGGCAAATGGAGAAAATATAGAGAAGAAAAGTTTAGAAAATATTTCAGTAGGAGATAAACTTTTAATTCAATCAGATGAGGGTCAATTTGGTATTGAGGGTAGTTATGATTTAGGATTTTTAATGGGAATGGTTGCAGGAGATGGTACATTTTCATATAAAGAGGCTAAAAAGCACTCAGTAGTACATATTGATTTATATAATCAAGATATGAACTTAGGGTATAAAATTCAAAATCAAATAGATAATATTATCTCACAAGAGTATTCATCATTAGCAAATTCTCATAAAAAGGATTTTAAAAATGTTTATCCAAAAATGATACAACATACTAAAAATTCTCAAAAACTTAGATTTTCAAATATTAGATTAGGTAGAATTTTTGATGAAGTTTTTGATTTTAACAAAGAGAGTAAGCATCAAGTCCCAGAGGTTATATTTAAGGGTACTAAAGAGGCTGTAAAAGGTTATCTTCAAGGTCTATTTATTGCTGATGGTACGGTTAATAAAATAGAAAATGATGGAACTCCTACTTTTGCTTTACAATTAGCATCTATTAAAAAGTCTCTTTTAGAAGAGGTTCAAATGTTATTATCTAATTTTGGAATTAGGTCTAAGATTTCTAAAATGAGAGATATAGAGGAGGGTGTATTTAAATATATTACCGTTGATGGAGTAGAAAAATCTTATGACTCCAAACCTCTATACAGATTAAATATTAATGGCAATAATGCAATTAAATTTATTGATAATATAGGCTTTATTGGTGCAAAACAGACTAGGGCTTTAGAGATATTGGCTAAAAGAGAAGCACTTGGCTATTCAAGAGAGAGTAGAAAGAGTGAGAAGTTTTTAGTAGAGATAACAAGTATTGAATATATTGGGAAAGAGGATGTTTATGATACAACACAACTATATAATCACTCTCTTATTTTTAATGGTTTAGTAACAGGAAATTGCACAGAGATATTCCAAAATACTAATCCAAATACCTATAAAATTAGATTGACTTTTTCTGATGAAACTGTTGCTATTTTTGATGAAAATGAGAGTGTTAAAATGGATAATGGGGTAGAAAAACTAGCAAAAAAGATAACAGCTCTTGATACTCTTAATGGAAAACAAGTTTGGATGGTGGATAAAGAAAAAACAGATGGTGAAACAGCAGTTTGTAACCTTGCATCATTAAATCTTTCAAAAATTAATACAGCAGAAGATATAAAAAGAGTTGTCCCTATTGCAATTAGAATGTTAGATAATGTGATTGATTTAAATTTTTATCCATTAGCTAAAGTAAAAAAAACAAATCAAAGAAGTAGAGCGATTGGGCTTGGTGTAATGGGTGAAGCTCAAATGTTGGCAGAGAGTCAAATCCATTGGGGTAGTGATAAACATTTTACAAAAATTGATGAGATTATGGAATCTATCTCTTATCATGCAATTGATTCTTCTAGTGATTTAGCATCTGAAAAAGGTTCATATCCTACATTTGAAGGTTCAAATTGGAGTAATGGAATTTTACCAATTGATACAGCTAATAAAGAGGCTTTAAAACTTGTGAATAGAATAGATTTAAATTATAATTGGGATAATTTACGCCAAAAAGTGAAAGAAAATGGTATTAGAAATGGTTATTTAATGGCTATTGCTCCTACAAGTTCTATATCAATTTTGGTAGGAACAACTCAAGCAATTGAACCCGTTTATAAACGAAAATGGTTTGAAGAGAACTTAAGTGGTTTAATCCCTGTGGTTGCTCCAAACTTATCTCCTAATACTTGGAACTACTACACCCCTTGTTATGAACTTGACCAACGAGTTTTAATTAAAGCAGGGGCAATAAGACAAAAGTGGATAGACCAAGGTCAAAGCTTAAATATATTTATATCTTTAGATAAAGCAAGTGGAAAATATTTAAATAATATATATAGTGATGCATGGAAATATGGATTAAAATCTACATATTATCTTAGAAGCCAATCTCCAGAAGCTGTTCAAGCTACGGATGGAGTTGAAGATAGAAGTCAAGAGTGTGTAGGGTGTCAATAGAGATTTTTAAATATTTTGTAGGGGCAATCACTTGTGGTTGCCCTTAAATTTAAATATTCATAACATCAGTTACAACAAATATTTAACGTTATCACTTCATTTTTAATAAAAAGTAGATTTTTATAAATCTCTGTTAAATCATCTATTTTTGTACTATCAAAATTCTGACTTATGAAATATCGATATTTATTATTATCTAACTTTTCTAATATTACAAAATTCCAAATAGCACCAATTATATAAGCACCTCTAAACCTTTTAACTTTTGAAATCTCTAATCCTGCTATCATCTCTGCTAATAGTTGTGGTTGAGGGTCTGAATTTTGTTTACCTTTTTTAAACTCTTGAATAAAAAAATATGGTATTTTTGATTTTTTTAATCCTTTTGCAAATAGAAAATCTGCTTCACCATTTAATATGAAATTATCTGTTTTATATACTATTTTCTCATTATAAAATGCTCTAAACTCTTGTTCAAATGATTTAAAGTTTATCTTATTAAAAAGAGGTGCTAAAAAATATAATTTCAAATCCTCTTCGTCATAATCATACATCAAACTTCTATTTTCTCCTATCAATTTTAGTAAAAATTCATTTATATTTGTATCAATCATTATATTATTATTAAACCAACTATTAAATCTTTGAATATCAAACTTTTCATTTATATCTACTATCTCTTCTAATTGCCTATAAGATATTTTAGAAAAACTATAAGTTGGAATAATTTCTATATTTTGATTTTCATATTTTGATAATCGTCTTTCAAGTTCAGCCACCTTTTTTTCTAATTCACTCATAATATAGACTCCATTTTATTATTAGTTTAGCAGATTGTAGCTGTTTGGTGGGTTAATGTTAGGGTGGATAAAGTCCACCGTTTTAAGTAAGTCTATAAAATCATTTCTCTCTTCTAAAATTATATCCTCTAATTCGTAGCAGGACAAATACCCATACCATTAATAACTTTCACATCTCCATCACTATAATAACAATATGTTTTAGTACCACTAATTTCCGTACCTGTTAAAACTCCTGCACTTAATAGTGTAATAAGTGTGATAATTACAATTATAAATTTTTTCATGTAAATCCTTTTTGTTTTGATAGTGTTCTTTTATCTGTTTGATTGAATATTAATAAAAATAAATTCAGTTATGATATAGGGTCATTTCTATATATACTAAATTATTACTTTTCCTAGTTCCCCTCTCTTTTGAGACTATGAGCGAGGAGAGGATTAGTATATATTATGCTATAATAAATCATTAAAAGGAAATATATGAATATTTTAAGACCATTATCAAAAGAAGAATTAAACAATTTTTTTTCCCAACACTCTTTAAAAGTAATTCAATATTTTATGAATACATCTTTATTTGCTCAACCAGAAGTTTATACAGATAAGCCAAGTTTACCAATTCAAATACCAAAAGAGCATTTAGAACAGTGGTTTGTACAAGCCTTACAAGTTGAGTCAGTAGGAGCAGGTAGTTATCCCATAGATATTTTAAAGCCTAATAAATGGGGTGCAGATGTTAAAATGCTTTCTTGTAAAGTTGATAAGAATAATAATCTTACAAATGGAGATAGTGGAGAAACTTCATTAGCTCAAAAATTTATAGGTACTGGTATTAGTTTAGATGATATGTTTAAAAATGAACAATATCAAGATATTATTGATGGTTGGACTTCAATTTGGAAAGATAAATTAGTAAATGTGAAAAATGAACAAAATATAGATAAGATTTATTATTTCTTCTTTTTGAGAGGTAGTAGCAAAGAGAGTTATATTTGTGCTTTTGAAGTAGATATTGATAATATCAATACAGATATAATAACTCAAAGAGATGAAAATAGTGAGATTAAACAATCAGTATTTTTAAATGGTGTAATTGATGCAAAGTATGGAAATTCAAAAATTTATAAAGCCAAAAAGAGGCTAGAACTAAGATTAAAACCAAAAAATTTATTAGATGATGGTTTTTTAATATCTATTCCAACAGAGATACCAACAAAAGAAGATATTTATAAACTTGTGCAAAATAAAGAGAAGTTTGATGATTATATAAAAAATAAAATGGATAAGTTTTTGGCTTATTCTGAAATATGAAAAAGGATATAAAATTATTTTTAAAAATAAAGGTATTATTAAACCTATAAATTTAGGTATCATTCCAAGTTACAAATCTTATTGGGCTACACATTTTTATTCAATAATAGAAACGATGTATTATCATAATAACTTGGAATATAAATTATACAACTATGATACATTAAATAGTATGAGAGGTACTCTTCCTCTAAATTTTTTTAATTCATTAGAACAATATTTAAAAAACTGGGGATTTCAATATTTTTTAGTTAACTTTTTAAATTATGATAAAAGTGCTTCTTTCATTGTGAATGAATTAATTCAAAGGCTATCAATAGAGTATGATGTTACATTTTCAGAAAACTTAACAGATTATAAATTTTATATATCAGGTTCTGATTCAAAATTAACAATAGACCTTAAAGATAGGTTTACAACAATATTTCCTTTAGAACTTAACAATCAAAAAGCTAATATACAAAGTATGATAGATAGGTCAGATATTTGTTTGATTCTTTTCAATCCTAATACAAATGAAAAGGTTGGTATTTTTGGAGAAGTTGAAGGATTAAAAGGAAATAAGTTAAAAAGAGAATCTTATTGGAATGCAAAACCAGATTTTTCAATTTTTTCATTTGGTGTTATAGATGGACAAAATAAACAAATATATTTTCAAGATTTAAGAGTTAATAATATAAATAAAATCCAGTGTTTTTTTGAAACTTCTAATCCTATTATTAAAGATTTTTGGCATACACTATCATATATAAAATTATTGTTTAATGAAGGAATTTATGAATATAATTTATATACAAAAGATGAAGAGTTTGATTTTTTTCTTAATCTAATAGTTAAAAATTGGTCTAATGATGTAGAGATATTATTAAATAATATATTACAATATATTGATGGGAAAGAATTAATAGGCAAACTAATAAATGAACAATTACCTATTATTACTAACCTACAAGCGTAGATATAACTCTAATCACTCTCCAAAATCCTCTGAATCTCTCTAGCAAAATAATAAACTCCAACAGCAGGGACGGCATTACCAATTTGTCGTCTTACTTCTGTATTAGTTCCTTTAAAAATTAAATCATCAGGAAAAGCTTGTAATCTTGCTCTTTCTCTATTGCTTAATGCTCTTGGTTCTTCATAATGATAAGTCCATGTTCCACCACCACCACTTGCTAAAACTGTATAAGCTGGTTTGTTTCTATCTAATTTTCTATAGATATTTGACATTCTTCCTTTTACTGCTAATTCAGGTGGTAAATCTTTGAAATTTCCACCTTCTGGAATAGCTTTTAATTTAGCAGTTGTAGTTGGTAGTTGTTTGATAAAATTATGGTTTATACATTTTGTATTAAGATTTTCAAATGCTTCTTTGCTTGTAATATGTTTATCTTTATGAGTTGGTTTTGGTAAAATAAATTCTTCTTTTATATCATCTCTTACACCAATGAATAAAACTCTTTGCCTAAGTTGTGGCACACCATAATCTGCAAAGTTTACTAAATGTACTTGTAAATTATAACCAGTATCTTCAAATCTTTTAGTAATAATTTTAATCGCTTCACCTTTGTTTGCTGATAGAATTCCTTTTACATTTTCTGCTAAAAATACTTTTGGGCGTAAGACTTCTACAAAGTTTACAAAATTCTCATAAAGTTTACCATTTATATCATCTTCTATCCCTATGCGTTTTCCTACAATAGAAAATGCTATACATGGAAAACCTCCCAAAAGAACATCAAAATTTTCATCTTTAAATTCATTTGGATTTACTTTTGTAATGTCTTCATTTAAAACCGTTGTATTTTTAAAGTATTTATTATCATTTTCCAAAGTTTCACAAGCAAATTTATTTATCTCTAATGCTTTAGTAGTTTCAAAATTTAATTTAGGATAATTTGTACCTAAAAAATTAAAATCTCCATGAAAACCAATATCAAGCCCACCAGCTCCTGTAAATGTTGAAAAAATTTTAAAACTCATAATAAACCTTTTGTAAAAATATAATCATATTGTATCATATTCGCAGCGTTATTGTCAAGATATTTTTAAAGTATGATATAATTAAAATAAAGATTTTATATGAAAAATAGAGCAAAAGAGTTTATAAAAGATGAATTGAAGAAGAGAAAACTTACTTATATGATGTTATCAAAGATTATGAAAGAGAAAGGTTATAATTATAGTGATAATACCATTAGAACCAAAGTAAATAGAGGTTCTTACTCTTTTGTTTTTTTATTAGAGGTTTGTGATAGTTTGGATATTGATATAGTTTGTTTGGAGAATGAAGCAATTTTATGAGACTTATAGAGAAGATACAAAAGTGTCGGCACTGCTGACACAATTGACTTGGACAAATAATTTACTTATATTATCTTCATCAAAAAGCCAAGAAGAGAGAGAATTTTATATCTATTTGTCAATTAAAGGTAAATATTCATCAAGAGAGTTAGAGAGGCAGATTCAAAGTGGTGTGTTTGAGCGAACAATGTTGGCAAATAAAAAACTCTCAGCAGTGATGAGAGAATTACCACAAGATACCAATAATGTATTTAAAGATAGCCTCCTATGCTCTTGATTTTTTAGATTTACCTATAAAACACAAAGAGAAAGATTTGCAAAAAGCTCTTATCTCTTCATTAAAAGAGTTTATTTTAGAACTTGGAATTGGATTTGCTTTTATAGGAGAGGAGTATCGTTTGCAGGTGGGAGATGATGATTTTTATATTGATTTACTCTTTTATCATAGAGATTTAAAGTGTTTAGTGGCATTTGAATTAAAAATTGGAAAATTTAAACCATCACATTTAGGACAATTAGAGTTTTATCTTGAAGCATTGGATAGAGATGTTAAAAGAGATGATGAAAATCCTAGTATTGGTGTGCTTTTATGTAGAAAGAAAAATGATGAGGTTGTAAAATATGCTCTTAGTAGAAGTTTAAGTCCTACTGTTATCTCTGAGTATGAAACAAAACTTATACCAAAAAAGATACTTCAAGATAAGATGAATGAACTCTATAAAATTTATGAGAGAAAAGAGTAATGGCAAATCAAACATATAGAGTTTTAGAGATTATAAAGAGATTTAATCAAGGTCAAAAAGTTTGTATATCACAACTTCAAAATGAGGCTATGTGGGAAAATAAAAGTGAGAAAACTATTCGTAGGGATTTGGATATTATAAAGGCTATATTTCCTAATAGTTTTCATTTAATTAGTGGTGAGATAGGATGTTACAAGGCTATTACTAATACTTTATTTGAGAATATTATCAATGATAAAAATCTATCACTTCTTACACAAACGCTATATATTGCTCAGCAGAGTACTCTTTTTGATGATTTGAATATTGATAATAGTGATAAAAAAATACTTCATAAAAAGATAAAAGAGAGCAGGAATATCTATCTCTATAAAAGTAAACCATTTGAGAATCGTTTGGAGAGTATGGAGATATTTAAGGGTCTTGAGAGAGCTATTTATTATAAAAGAGAGATAACAATAGAGTATGAAACACCAAACTCTAATTTAGAGTCTATTACTATCAAACCATATAAAATAGTTTTTATAAGTGAGAATTTTTATTTAGCTTCTGAGGTGGAAAATATGGAATATAAATTTTCACTATTTAGGATTCTTAAAATCAAATCACTTGAATATAAAAAACGAATATTTAAACATAATCTTGAGATTGTAGAGTTTATTAATGATATTCAAACACCACTAGCCAAATATAGAGTAAATTATAAAGAGCATCTGATAGAGGTAATTATAGAGGTTAAAAGTCAAAAAGCTCATTATTTTAAGAATAAAAAGTTTTTAGATTCTCAGAAAATTATTGAGATTAAAGATAATAGGGATATTATCGTATCTTTTATGATAACTGATATTATAGAGATAGAGAGTTTTATTATGACTTGGATACCTTATGTAAAGGTGCTATCACCTCTATTACTTAGAGATGAAATAGAAAAGGGGTTAATTAATTATTTAAAAATTTTCTAATAGATTATTACTGACATTCATCACCCCTATAAACTTAAAGTAATATAATAAGAAATAAATATATATATTAGGAATATACCATCTGTTTTACAAAAATAAATAAAATAAAAACAAAAAAGTTAGGACATCT
>Ga0256842_1000258_pt1 | contig 46348 bp, 40 predicted proteins | sample 4559240metaG_FD_185973 | JGI IMG/M metagenome (GOLD analysis project Ga0256842, IMG submission 185973) | Hydrothermal vent microbial communities from Guaymas Basin, Mexico - 4559-240 | ecosystem: Environmental > Aquatic > Marine > Hydrothermal vents | place: Mexico: Guaymas Basin | collected... | reverse complement strand
AGATCCCCAATCGAGTTGAGGATGACAAAAAAAGAAAACTATCATCGTAATACAGATCCTCAATCGAGTTGAGGATGACAAAAAAAGAAAACTATCATCGTAATACAGATCCTCAATCGAGTTGAGGATGACAAAAAAAAGAAAACCATTCTCGTAATACAGATCCCCAATCGAGTTGAGGATGACAAAAAAAAAGAAAACCATTCTAAAAATTCAGATCCTCAATTCCCGATTTATCGGGAAGGATGACAAGGAAAGAAAATAGAGATGATGCCAACCAATAATGAAGGCAAATATTTTTTGAAATAAGTTATGAAAAATTTTAGCATTTTTTTATTCATTTTTATTTTCATAATAAATAAACGGTCTTTCCACTCCTGATTTCATTCGTGTTTTAACAGAGCAGTATATTCTATTTTTCATTAATTTTTCAATTATATCCTCAAACAAATCCGAAACAATAAATTCTGCAAAATCATTAATAATGATTATTGATTTATTTTCTTTTTCGGAGAGAATCAAAAACTTTTTGTACGGTAAATTAAAGCTAATTGCTATTGAAAAACTACTTTCCATAAAAGAATTGAAATCAGATTCATTTCTTATAAAGGTTGCATTTTTTCCGATAGTAGCAAACTGAGATTTCCCAAATCCAAACTTGCATTTTACTTTTGTCCCGATTGTTTTTATTTTAATTGTATCGTCATTTATTTCAGTGATTTCCCCACTCGCAAAAGTTGTTATTTTGGTTCGTTCTATCAGACGTTTCATTGATATTGTTAAATCATCAAAATTAAATTTTGTTATTGTTCCAGTCATTGGAGATAAAATAAACCGTTTGTAAACTTGTGAAGATAAGAGAATATCATTGTAATAGAAAATTCCGTTAACAAGCTTATCTTTATAATGTTTTGTTGGTTGATTTATTATTTTTTTCAATTCTTTTAATTCAAATCTGCTTTTTGCCAAAGGATAATTTTCAATTTCATCGAGGGTTCTCAATTCCGAAATAACTATTTGATATTTATTAATTTCTATAATCTCACAATCAAATGGAGCATAAAATTTAAAATAATAAATATGCTTCTTAAAAGATAAAATTAAGTCCTTTTCTTTCAATTTCTTTTTGGATGTTTGATAGATTAATTCAAAGTCATCATTAACCGGTAATGAAATATAGTATTTTTTAAATACTTTTCTGCTTGTTTCAAAAATTATCTCACCCGATTTTACTTTTCTTTTATTTATTTTTCCAATTGCTTCGGGAACTATATTTATCGTTACTTTTGGATTATTTTCAAATAAGGATTCATTATGCGACAAATTACCCAAAAATATTTTTTGTGAAATATTTCCCTTAAAGTCAATTTCATGTAATGAGTTTTTTAACAAACTCATCGCAAAATCTTTATCCTTATCGCTTGTTATTCCAATATGAGGGAAAAGGAAATCTTTATCAAAAAGAGATTTTGAATGCTTTATGTTTATATTTGCAAAAATCATTTTTCTACAAAAAACATTATTATTGGATATTATTCCTCCCGAACCGATAACAATATCAAATTCCATTTCTTTATTTCGTTGCAGAAAAATATCTAACCAAGGTCTTTGTGATAATATCTCGTCAAATTCTTTTTTATAAAGCTTAAAATGGTTTTCTATTGCCTTGTTTATGGCATTTATGGCAATTGAGACTTCTATTAATTCTTCCTTTTTATTGTTCGGTAATTGAGTTGGATTTAAGTATTTATGGCCAATATAATTTAAAATTTCATTATCTTTAATGTTCGCTGTCAGATATTTTTTTATGTTGTCGATTCCACATTCCAAAAGAGTATTTACAATACTGTAACTCATTCCGATATTGGCTGATACGGAACGAAAAAATTTACCGTTATAAAAAGTATAAACATCAGTTGTTGCTCCACCAATATCAAAAAGCAGGATATTTTTTTCTTTTCCTAATAAACTCATTGCTTTGCTTACGGCTATGGGAGTGGGAAGGATTTTATTTCTCGTAAGTTCTACAATTTTCGGATATCCGGGAGCATCGTGCATTACATGTTTTTGAAAAATCTCCAATACTCTTTTTTGAAGATTTTCACCTCTGTATTTGAAGTTATTACAGATATTTTCTTCAATAAAGAGAGGATAGTTTTTTAATATTTTTTTCACATCTGGAATTGCATAAATATTACCGCTAAAAATTATCGGCGTATTGCTTTTCTTAAATTTATTTTTCACATCTGCTTCTTCGATAAACTTAGCCATTCTACAAACAATACTAATAAATTCGGAATCCGCACCTCCGGCAAAAAGAATTAAGTCAGGAGAAGATTTCTTTAACTCCGCTATTTTTTTCTGTTCGCTTCTATTATCACCTCCGCAAATGATATTACTTATTATTGCTCCGGAACCAAGTGCTGCTTTTGTTCCAATCTTTGCAGAATATAGCTCGGTTAATCCAACAACTGTAACTTGTAAACCTCCACCTGCAGAACTTGTAAAATAGACATCAACAGCCGGGGAAAATTTACCGTCGGAAAAAAGGATTATGTTTTTTGATTTTTCAATCTCTTTTAAGGCATTAAAAAAACCGATAGACACATCTTCAAAAGGCTTCTCAACTGTCGTGGGAACTTTGGCAATGCTTAATACTTTACCGCTTTTATCACATAAATATGATTTTGTGGTAGTAGATCCGATGTCAGTGATTAAGGAAAACATTTGCAAATTTATTTATCTTTATAATTAATCTTATATACAATTAATCTCTGATTGTCTTTATCTCGCGAATCGATCAAAACTAAAGAATTGTCACATATCCTAAAATAATTAGCATGAGTTGAAATAAATATCTTACCGATTTCCTTTAATGATTTGTCAAATATTGTAAAAACCGCACGAAAATATTCATCAGTATAACTAAACACCCATAAATTACCTTTTTCATCATACTCCATAAAATTAACCGAGTTATAATATTTTGGTATTTCCCCAAATTTATTTATATGGTAATGAGATTTGACAAATTTATATTTTTCTTTGATTCTATTAATAGATTCTTTAGAAAATTTAATAGGTTTAAATTTATAATCCAAGTGATTTAATTTTTCACCTTCTAAGTTACGAATTTCTATATTGAAATTACTATAATTACCGGACAAACAAGTTGCCACTCGATTATTTTCGGTACTTATTGCCCAAACAAGTTTATTATGAAATCGATCATAAGTCCTTGGTTGGGAAGAATACGAATAAATATCAAATATTTTCTCAGGATTTTGATAATTTAAAGAAAATTTATAGAGAGAATAAGAATCTCGTAAAGTATTTTCTTTATATTGTTTTTGCAAAATAAATGAATAAATAAATGAATCATAATCATAAAATTCGGCATATTCTATATTGATATCCGGAGGAAAATTATATTCTTTTACATAATTGTAATTTTTATTATATTCAATAAACTTCCTCTTAACAGTATCTAATAAGAGATAGTTTTTCCTTAGAATAGAAAAAGATGATAAATAGCTTAATTCTCCGGGTCCCTTACCTTTTTTACCAAATTTACTAATAAAATTACCATCCAAACTATAGACAAAAACTGTATTTTCTATACTATCTTTGATATATATTTTATTGTTTTTTACATTATAATTTGTTATTGTTTTTAATCCGTTTTCAAAAGGATTTATTATTGTTTTTTGGGTCAGATATAAATCCGACTGTAATAATTCTTGTTTCTTCGAACAACTGACAACAATTAATAGTACCAAAAACAACAAAGTTTTATTATGAATTATAAATCTCATAATTGTGCCTCGCTTCATCACATACCTCCTTAGCTATTTTTTTAGGATTACCCGTATATTTAAAATTTTTTCCAAAACAATAATGACACAAAATCGTCCCTCCCCCTTAAATTTAATAAAATTAATATGTTTTTTTGATAATAAGTTGTCAAATATTTTTTTGCTCCCTCTGAAATTTGCGTTCACTTTTTTACTTTTATACTCGTGGGAATTGGTGCTAAAAAGGAATTGTTTAATGAATAGTCTCGGAGAATTAAGAGAAGGAAATTGCCATTCCCGGCCATTTTGTCATTCTCATTTCCGTTGTTATTCCCGTCCATTTTGTCATTCTCACGAAAGCGGGAATCTTCTTTTTTCCTTTCCCCTCCTTTGTCATTCCCCCCGAGCATCGGGAGGAATCTCTCTTTTGCACACTATCATCGTAATACAGATCCCCAATCGAGTTGAGGATGACAAAAAAAGAAAACCATTCTCGTAATACAGATCCCCAATCTCCCGATTCGTCGGGAAGGATGACAAAAAAAAAAGAAAACCATTCTAAAAATACAGATCCTCAATTCCCGATTTATCGGGCGGAATCTCTCTCCTGCATACAATTCTTATTTCTTCGAACAACTGACAACAATTAATAGTACAAAAACAACAAAATTTTATTATGAATTATAAATTTCATGTGCCTCGCTTCATCACATACTTCCTTAGCTATATTTTTTAGTTTTTATCACCTTCTAAATAATTAGAATATTTTTGCTATTTTTTGACAAATTTCTTTCAAAAAAATTTCATCTTCTTGTGTAAATGCTTCTTTTTTATGAGAATCAATATCCAACTCTCCTAAAAAAATATTTGTATCTGATAAAATTGGTACAACAATTTCTGATTTAACTTTGAGCGAGCAAACAAGATAATTTTCTTCAGCTAAAACATCATCAACTAAAGTAACTTCTTTTGTTTCGGCAGATTGACCGCAAATTCCTTTTCCAAACGGGATAATTTTATGATCGGTTGGTTCACCGACAAATTTTCCAAGCACCAATTTTTTTTGTTCAGAATCAGACAGATAAAATCCTGTCCAATCATAATAAGGAATAAATCTATCCAATAAAACTACAATTTCTTGCATTTTTTTTTCTTTTGAATCAGATGATTTGGTGATAATATCAATTTGGTTTTGTAAAAATGTTAAGGTCGATTTTTTGTCAAAATTGTTTTTGGCATTTACTTTCAACTCATTCCAAGTTCCGGTCGCTTTTCGTAAATGAGGAATAACTATTGAACCACCCACAATTAAACCTACCGAAAAAATTTCGGACAATTCCTCATCGCTTATACCTAAATTAAAACATTGATTGATATGGTATCGGATGCAGTCTTCACACCGTAAAACCAAGGAAGAAACAAGTCCTAACATCTCTTTTGTTAAAGCGGATAAAACACCGTTTTTATAGACAGTAGAATCCAAATTGTAAAATCGTTTGATATTTTTATCAGCAATTCCCATCACTTGTTCATCAAGTTTTAACCTTTCTTTTAAAAAAGCATCATTTTCCATTTTGGCTCCTTTATTTAAGATTTGTTGAATTATTTCTTATTTGGAGAATAAAAATTTTGAAGCAGCTTTTACTCCATCCGAAGCACTGCTGATAATCCCACCGGCATATCCTGCACCTTCTCCAATTGGAAACAAATTCTTGGCAGATAAGGAATTCAAATTTTCTTTATCTCTAACAATTCTGATTGGAGATGAAGTTCTGGTTTCTACTCCAAGTAAATTACCGTTTTTAATAAATCCCGGTATTTTTTTATCAAAATTTTTTAAGCCGATTTTGAGAGAATCAATAATTTGTTTTGTGTAAAATTCATTAAGATTATGAGAATAAATACCGGGTTTGTATGAACTTTTCGGCAGTTTTTGGGTAATATTATTATTCATAAAATCTGCAACTTTTTGAGACGGGGCAAAATAGGGGAATTCAAAATTAAAAGCACGATTTTCCCATTTTTTTTGAAATTCTATCCCTGAAAAAGGTTGGTTACCAAAATCAGTTTCTCCTACACTGCAAACAATTGCGGAGTTAGAAAATTCATTATCTCGCTTCAAATAACTCATTCCATTCACAACCACGGATTTTTTTTCAGATGAAGCTGCCACAACAAATCCCCCCGGACACATACAAAATGAGTAAACTCCTCGATTCCCGATTTTAGATGTTAAACGATAACTTGCTTCTCCGACTTTAGAAAAATCGGTTTTTGCTCCATATAGTTCTTTATTGATAAATTCTCTTTTATGCTCAATTCTAAATCCTACTGAAAATGGCTTTGATTGAATGGCTATTCCGTTCTCAGAAAGAAGTTTAAAGGTATTTCTGGCAGCATTTCCAATAGCTAAAAATATCAATTCCGGAGAATATTTTACCCGATTTATTTTTACGAAATCAATTTTATTTCCTTTAAGCTGAATATCATCCAATTCATGATTCCAAAAGAATTTTGTTCCTTTTGAGATAAGATATTTGCGGATATTTATCACTATTTTGTGCAATCCATCCGTACCGAGATGAGGGAGAGCTTCGTAAATTATGGAAGGATCTGCCCCGAATTTAATTAAATATCGGAAAACTTTTTCAGCATAAACATTTCTGCTTCTTGCTGTTAATTTTCCATCTGAAAACGCACCGGCTCCACCTTCTCCAAATTGAACATTGGATTTTGGGTTGAGAATTCCTTTTTGCCAAAAATCATTTACGGTTTTAATTCGGTTATCAATCGGTTCGCCTTTTTCAAAAATATATGGTTCAAATCCGTTTTCAACTAAAATTAAGGCTGCAAATAATCCGGCCGGACCAGCTCCGATAATAAAGGGATTTTTAGATTTGATTTTTTGGGAAGGAGTTAGAGTAAAATCTTTTGCAGGATATTCCGTTAAATCGTTTTGAGTTTTCAGGACATTATTTGTTTCTAAAATTAAGGTAAAATTCCATTTTAATCTATTTTTCTTTCTCGCATCAATCGATTTTCTCAATATTGATATTTCATATTTAACATCTTTTGGAAATCTAAATTTTTTGTTTAATATTTTTTTAAAATCAAGATTTGAATTAACATCGACGGCGATGTTTTTTGCAAGGTATTTTCTCAAAGTAAACCGTTCCTTTTTCTGATAAATAATTCAAGAGTAAAAGTGAAAATAAAAATTAAGAAAAAATACCATTTTTTATATAAATATATTTCGATGAGAGATGTTTCCTCACTAATGTGAGGTTTTGTCAAATCTAAATCGGATACTTTTCTAATAATTTTTCCATTTGTAATTTCTGATATATATTGAAGAGCAGATTCATTCCAATTAACATCTTTATATTCTAAATTATTATCATTTACCACAAAATCGCCTTTGGAGCGTAAGCCTGTTTTTTCTTCAATTACTTCAAAGTGGTAGGAATCTTTTGGTAATGAAGGTATTTGAATTTTCCAGAGTTGGTTTTTCTTTGTGAAAAAATCAGAAAATACTAATTTCTTTTTAGAATTAAATACGCTGATTTTTGCTTCAATATTTTCTCTCGGATTAAGGTTTTGATCAACAGCTTCCAAGCCAATTTGAATAGATTCATTCAAATCGAAGTCATATTTTGGTAATGTTGCTTCAAATAATTTAGAATTTTTTGAACCAAGCCATTTAATGGTGTGATTCATAAAATTAAAATATGATTGATTTTTACCTGATAATTCCCATTTCCACAAATTTAGACAATTGAGATACAGAATTTTTCCATTTGCATATTTTGATGAAATTATGGTGGGATAATTATTTGATCTTGCTAAAATTTTAACATTAATTTTAGGCTCAATTTCCCAAAATGAAATGGGTGGAATATCCGCATTTTTTAAATTGGAATAAATGGAATAGTCCGCAATATTATTCGTCCAAGTCATAATATCAATATTTTCCTGAGAATAGAAAGTTTTGATCGGTAAAATCTTTTTCAGTTCAGGATTAAATTTTCCTTGAAAAAGTAAACCGCCGCCATTTTTTACAAAATTTGTAATTAAGGTAATTTGCTGTTTTGTAAATTGCAATTTGTGAGTTTGGACAATTACCAAAAGATTTGCTGTTTCAAGCATTTTCGGGAGTGATTTACGCTTTTGAGATAAATAGAAATTTCCGTTTCTAAAAAGATAAAATTTAGATTTCCAGCGTTTTTCACCTGAAATAGATTTTATAATATAAGCTGCATCCCAATTTAATTCATCACTCACAACGATAACTTTGTTTCTATTATTTTTTACTACTATATTCCTAATCAATTGGTTATTGTAAAAATTGATTTCTTTTTTTAAATTGTTTCCCCTAATTTCTATCGATATTTTTTGAATTCCAATTTTGGAAAATTTGGCATTTAGGTTAATCTCATTAATTTTTAAAGAATCCAAAAAAATGTTTTTTCTAATTTCTTTAGAATCATAATTTATTATTGCCTCTGCTTTTCCTGAAAAATGAGTGGATTTTATCTTAATCTTTATAGGCGTTTTTTCATCTCGAAAAACTTCATCATTGATTTTTAAGTCTTCAATTTTAAGATCCGGCAAAGGAGAATTTTTAATTCTTAGAATAGGAAATATCGGGATTGGAAAATTCTGCAAAGTTGTTAAATCGGAATCGTGAAAATATCCGTCCGAATTTAAAATTATAGATTTTGAATACTTTAATAAATGTTTGTTTTTTAATTGTTGTAAAGTTTTGATAAGAAGGGTGTTTTTGGGATTTCCTTTAAGTCCGTCGGAAAAATCAAAGCTTTTTATTGAATATCCTCTATCTGATATTTTTTTAATTAAACTATCTCGCAAAATTGTTTGTTTGTTTAACTTTTTTAAATTAACACTATTTGAATCATCGTTCAAAATTATTATATTTTCGGGGATTTTCTTTTTTCTGATATTGTTGTAAATCGGGCTGTAAATCAACAAAAAAAGGACAAAATAAGTTATTGTCCTTAATGAAATAAGAAATATTTTTTTTGAAAAACTAATATTCGGCGTTGTCTTTCGATAATAAAGATAAGATAATAATAAAGCTAATACGATAAATATTATTGATGAAATTACCATTCTACCACTTTAATTTCGACGTAATTCCAAATGATACATTTTTTGAATCAGAGTTAGGAAATACTTGAGATACCGATTCCAAACCAATATTGAAAGTGAATTTATTTCCTTCATAACCAATTCCGTAAGTAAATTTATGATCCCGATCTATGTTACCAAATCCAAATCCAAATCTTAAAGGAAGATATGGCCGAATATAATATTGTGAACCAAGAGAAACTTCCGGTTGATTTGAGTATATTGCATCCGAACCGAGGTTTTGTTCCCAATCTAAAGAAAAGGATGCTTTGTCATAGTTATATAATGCTCCGAAATGAAATATTACCGGCAATGTTGTTTCATAACTTCCTATTGAATAAGTTGTATCACTTTGAGTAATAAAATTATCATCTAAATCGGCAATAAAAATACTATCGGTTGATGCATTAAATTCTGCTGCTTTTGTTTTACCTATCCATTTCACAAATCCGATTAAATTATCAAAGGTAAGTCCCACTTTGAGATTTTTATAAACTTCAGATTCCAATCCTAACTTCATTTTAGTCCCATATCCACCCAAAGCATATCTGCCTTTTATTGATTGATCTAAATGAATTCCCGTGGAATCGTTTGTTGAAAAATGACTATCATATTTAATGACATCAGCTTCAGAAATTCCAATTAACGCACTAAAAGAATATCCTATTTTGACGTCGGGCAACCATTTTACATAATCCAAACTCGGAATAATGTCTGACAATGTTTTTGTGCTGGCAGCATAGGTTAAATCTGCATAACTCAATGCTCGAGCAGAATTGTTTTCTTTCGTAAAAGTATAAGTTTTATCGTAGGTTTCAGAGTTCCCAAGTAAAAGCAAATCAAGGTATTTTTTTGAAATTTTCCCTAAAGCGATTGTTGTTATCCCTACTGAAATTGAATGTTGATTATAAGAATATCCCAAAAGTGAATAGTGAAAATTTGCATTAACTTGTAAGGAATTATCAAATCTGCTCAAAATATCTTTTCTTTTTGCGATTGTTAATGTATCGCCGTTTATTTCATTATAGAGTCCGACCGAAAGTAAATTACCGGAGAGGGATATTCCGGTATTTAATAGATATAATTCATATCCTTTATTTTGATTGTCATATAAATTTGCCGGATTCCAATAACCGGCTTCAATCCCGTTTGCTCGAAGAGAGTAACTATCTGCTAAAGCCATTGATGCCGCATTTGTGAATGCATTTAAGGAACAAAATAATATGAGAATACTGAATATAATTGTTATTTTTCTCATTTTAATCCTCCGTATTAACATCAAAAAGGACATCTATTCGACCTTTAACATTTAAATGATCTTGAGGATGAATAATGACCGCACCATTAGAATTATGAAAATTAAATATTAAACCGCAATAAATTTTAGAATGTAAAAAGCTATTTAAGTCGGTTTTAGTCAAATCAAAATTTACTTCTGAATACCCAGCTTGAGCATTAACTCCCGGATTAATTTCTTTATTTAAAAATGATAAAGTTGGAGATGTAAAAACATCGGATTTCTCCGGAGAAAAGTAGATATTAACTGTGCCGCCAACCGGAATATTATTTGTTAAATTAAGTTTTAAGGCTGCGGAGTTAATTTGTTCATCAATCAAATCCTGATTATCATCGGAGATATCAATTTCTATTAAAGTATCCGGTTTAATTGGTTCATTATGAAAAACAAAATTGAATGGTACAAGAGCGGTTGAACTCCCGTGAGCTCCGGCACCTTTATAAGCATATCCAACATCATAAGAATATCTTCCGACATAAAATTTAATATTAGTCATTTTCATACGATTGGGCATAATATTTATGAGAGCGGCTACTGAATCTTCAATTGTTACTTCTGAATAAACAGAATCATATTTTGTGGTTGCAGCAGCAAAAGTTATTTGATCATCATCGTTAAATGTTAATGATAAAGAATCGCCGGTAGTATCATTATAACCGGTTAATTTCCCAAACAAAGTTACATCGAATCCCATTGTATTCCAGATTCCGATTTTTAATTTTGCATCAGCCAAATCAATGGCATTCGCAATATTTTCCGGATAATCAATGTCTATATTGGTTTCCTGATCGTCGCCATCCAAAACTTTATTAAACAATGTTCCGTTCAATTCATCAAAATAAATATGCCCGTTAAAAAACATTCTGAATTGTCCAACAGGAAGTATGACATTTTCCGGCAATGTTGTTTCTGTTGCCACGTGGAAAGTCAAAGTATCAATATAAGTAGTGTTGGTAGGATTTCCAATAATGTAACCGTCTAAATTAAATTGATTGATTTGGCTAAAATCTGTAATTTCCAAGCTAAGATTATCTTCTCCGTTCGGAGTATAAACGTCGTCAAAAGTTAAAGTTAATTTTTGAAGAGGAACTTCATTATTAACGTGAAATGCTTCCGGATCGATTTGAAGCGTCCAACTATCAACAATTCCGTAAGTAATTTTAATATCATCATCCCAAATTCCTGTTTCACTCAGAGACATTGTTGCAGTTGTATCTATATTTGAAATAATAGGGATTTCATCAGTACTTTTTTCATTGATATTCATTTGGGTATCGATATGATAACTTTTTAAATCGGTAGAATACGTGAAAAAAATTGAATCGTTGTTTTCTATGAAATTAGTTGAATCTATCAAATCTTTAATAAAATAATCTTGGTTCATCATTGGTAAAGCCATTGGCAAACCGTAATGTACTCCGGAAAATTTTTCAGGCATTTGGCATGAAATAATTATGGCGGCAAGTATAAATAAAATAATTAAATTTTTTTTCATTATAATCTCCTTGAACAAAATTTAAATTTCTTTGATTACATTGTCAATAAGTATTTTTACTTTATCTTGTCCGAGCAGTTTTTTAATTTTATTTAATAATCTTTTTTTGTGGCCAACAATGAGTGAGATATCTTTTTTATCTATTTTGAAGAAATTATTCTTTTCATATTCTTTAATTATCGAATCTAATAATAGTTCACCTTTAACTAATTCTCCAAATGCTTGATGAAAAGGACCGATGATAATTTCTTCTTTCTCTATTTCAGAATGCAGTCCTATTTTTATTACTTTTATATTTTTTTTATCAAACAATCTTATCATTTCGGTGGAAATACTGATTGCTTCATCTAATGTAAGTGGAGTAAAGAGTCCGTCATTGTACCAATTTTCCAACTCAGTATTTTTGATAACAATTGTCGGATAAATTCTAACAAAGTCAGGTTTTATTCGGCTGGTTTTTTCAGCAGATTCTAAGATTGTTTTTTTTGATGATCCCGGCAAACCCGGCATTAATTGAATTCCTAAATCAAATCCATATTGTTTGATTAACTTTGAAGAAGAAATTACTTTGGAAGAGACATAACCGCGTTTAGATTTTTTGAGGACGGAATCATCTAAACTTTGTACACCCAATTCAATCGTGCTAACCTTATTCTTTTTTAGAAATTGTAATATTTTATCATTGATACAATCAGGTCTGGTAGATAATCTGAATCCTCGAATTTTAGGTAAAAATTCAGAAAATTTATCAAAGTACATTTGTTGAATATTTTCCGGAAGGGCGGTAAATGTCCCTCCGAAAAATGCAATTTCGTTTTCTGAGACACATTGGTTGAAATTGGTAAAGTTATTTACATCGGAAATTATTTTTTCCCAATCAATTTTATAATCGTGAGTTATTGCTTTTTGATTACAATAAACACATTTAAAAGGACAGCCTTGATTTGTAATGAAAATTGGAAATATTCGCATTACAAAATATTTAATTCCTTCAAAGTATTTTTTGCCGCTTCTTGTTGAGCAGCTTTTTTGGTTCTTCCCACTCCGGTTTGATGTTTAACTTTGTTAATTAAAACTATGACACGGAATTTTTTCAAATGTTCCGGACCTTCTTCACTTATAGTCTCATAATCAGGAGGTTTTTGGTATTTAGATTGGCAATATTCTTGTAAGATGCTTTTATAATTTTTTAAATTATCATTTTGAATATCAACTTTATAGTTGTTCATTATAAAATTACAAATGAAATTTTTAGAAGCTTCATAACCACCATCAAGATACAAGGCACAGATTAATGATTCCATCATATCTGAAACGATTGACGCTCTTTCGCGACCTCCGCTTCTTTCTTCATCATCACTCATTAAAATGTATTTTCCTAATTCAATTTTTTTTGCTTTTAAATAAAGAAATTTTTCAGATACTAGTTTTGACTTCATTTTTGATAAATGGCCTTCCTGTTTTTCGGGATAATCGGTAAAAAGACGTTCGGCAACAACCAAACCTAAAATTGAATCACCCAAAAATTCCATTCTCTCAAAAGGAGAAATAGCAGAAACATTAACTGTTCTTTTGATAAAAGAACTATGTGTTAAGGCAGCTTTCAAAAGAGAAATATTCTGAAATTTATAATTAATACTTTCCGTAAAATTAATAATCTTTTCATCCCAATCATTTTGGGTTTCAGAGTGCTTTTCTTTTGAATCTTTAAAATATTGCAGAATAGATTTCAAAATTTGTCTCACAAATCACCTTCTAGAAAAAAAGGGCTTTTTCAGCCCTTTAGATTAATATTTTTTAAAAATCAAAACTCCGTTATGTCCGCCAAATCCAAGAGAATTGCTTAACGCAATTTTAACATCTCGTTTAACCGCTTTATTTGGAGTGTAATCCAAATCACATTCAGGATCAGGATTTTCATAATTTATTGTTGGATGAACTATGCTATCGGTGATAGTTTTTACACAGGCAATTGCTTCAATTCCGGCAGCAGCTCCGAGTGAATGACCAATCATTGATTTTGTAGAATTTACGGAAATATTTTTTGCGTGTTCACCAAATACTTTTTTAAGAATAGTTGTTTCAATTTTATCATTCAAAGGAGTAGATGTTCCGTGAGCGTTAAAATAATCAACTTCATCTTTTTTTACACCTGCTTCTTTCATTGCTTTCTCTATTGCATATACTCCCGAAATTCCTTCCGAATCCGGTGCTGTAATATGATAAGCATCTCCTGTTGCCCCAAAACCAACCAATTCCGCATAGATTTTGGCACCGCGTTTTCTAGCATGTTCAAGTTCTTCCAAAACAAGAATTCCTGCTCCTTCAGCCATGATAAAACCATCTCTTTCTTTATCAAAAGGACGACATGCTTTACCGGGATCATCATTTCGCGTACTCAATGCTTTCATGGAACAAAATCCGCCCAAAGACATTTGCGTAACAGAAGCTTCCGCACCACCGGTAATCATAATATCGGCATCACCGGCTTGAATAAATCTAAACGATGTCCCAATTGCATGATTTGCAGAAGCACAGGCGGAAGAAATATTATAGTTAGGTCCTCTTAATCCGTATTTAATGGAGATTTGAGCTGCACCTATATTAGAAATCATTTTTGGAATGAAAAAAGGACTAATGCGTCTGGCACCTTTTTTGAAAAATTTAAAAGTCTCTTCTTCAAATGTTAACATTCCACCAATGCCCGAACCAATAATTGAACCAAATGAGAACGGGTCAAAATTGTATTTATCCAATCCTGAATCTTCTATTGCTTCAGTTGCTGCAATTAATGCGTATTGAGCATATAAATCTATTTTTTTTAATTCTTTTGTCTTAAAATGTTGTAATGGATCATAATCTTTGATTTCCCCGGCAATTTTGCTTGTGAATTGGGTCGTATCAAATCTTGTAATTAGCCCAATCCCGTTTTTCCCGGCAATTAAATTTTTCCAAGTTTCATTTACGTTTTTACCGATGGGATTTATTGTGCCAATTCCGGTTACAACTACTCTTCTTTTATTCATTTTAACCTCATAAAAATTAATTAGCGGTTGTGCGATATACGCACAACCATTAAAAAAATTAGTTAGCGAGTTTAGCCTTTACATACGCAACTACATCACCAACAGTTGTCATTCCTTCAGCGTCTTCGTCCGGAATATCAAGGTCGAATTTTTCTTCGAATTTCATGATTAATTCTACTGTATCAAGAGAATCAGCACCAAGATCTTCAATAAAACGTGCTTCGTTTGTTACTTCAGCTTCGTCAACACCAAGTTCTGCAACTACTATTTTTTTTACTTCTGCAGCTATATCCATTTTTTCCTCCTTGGGGATAGATATTTTCTATTTTATTCAGTTTATTTTTGTATGATTTAGCCGTTGACTAAACCACCATCAACTTTAATTACTTGTCCGGTTATGTAGTTTGAATCATCAGATGCCAAGAAAAGGCAAAGATTAGCAACATCGCGTGGTTTACCCATTCTATTTAAAGGGATGGATTTTGCATATTCTTCAATTACATTTTCCGGTAATTTTGCAGTCATTTCAGTTTCAATAAATCCCGGGGCAACCGCATTAACTCTAATACTTCTTGAGGCAAATTCTTTTGCGGAGGATTTGGTTAAGGCAATTATTCCACCTTTTGATGCAGCATAATTTGCTTGTCCGGCATTTCCCATTATTCCAATAACCGAGGAGATATTTATTATTGAACCTGAACGTTGTTTAAGCATATATCTGATAACTTTTTGAGTACATAAAAAAGTTCCTTTTAAGTTAACATTGATAACTGCATCCCAATCGGATTCTTTCATTTTCATTAATAAACCGTCTTTTGTAATTCCGGCATTATTAACTAAAACATCGATTTTTTTATAAGTCTTAATAATTTCTTTTACAGTATTTGCCACCATTTCCGGGTCTGTAACATTTGCTACAAATCCTGAAACTTCAGGATTAATTTCCGCAATTTTTTTTACTGCGTTATCTACACTTTCTTGATTCATATCAAGGATAACAACTTTTGCACCTTCTTCAGCAAAAACTTTTGCGATAACAAATCCAATTCCTCTGGCACTTCCGGTTATTACGGCAACTTTATCTTTTAGTCTATTCATATTTTTTTAACTCCTCAACCACTTTTTCAACATCATCAAGTGTGTCAATTGTAAGAACTTTTTTCTTACGATCGATTTTTCTCATCATTCCGGCTAAAACGCCTTTTGGACCAAATTCAATAAAGATATCAACATTTTCATTTATGAGATATTTCATAGAATCAACCCATAAAACAGAAGAGACAACCTGATCTTTAAGATTTTGTTTGATTTGTTTTGAATCTGAATGCGGTTTAGCATCTACATTTGCGATAACAGGTATTTTTGTGCTTTTGAAATTTATTTTAGCCATTTCTTCTTCTAATAATGTAGCGGCTTTTTCAATCAATGGTGAGTGAAAAGGTCCACCGACAATTAAAGGAATTACGCGTTTTGCTTTTCTTTCTTTTGCAATTTCACAAGCTTTATCAACACCGGCTTTAGAACCGGAAATTACGGTTTGAATCGGGGTGTTATAATTAGCTGCAATAACAATGTCGGTTTTGGAAGCTTCGTTACAAATATCTTTTACTTCCTCAGAAGATAATCCGATAATTGCCGCCATTCCAAATGGTTTGTCACCGTTTGCTTCAATCATAAATTGACCACGTTTATGAACTAAATAAAGTGCATCTTGAAAATCTAAAACATTATTTGCAACTAATGCCGAAAATTCACCTAATGAATGTCCTGCAACATAATCAGCACTAATATCTATTTTACTTTGAAGTGTTTTTAGGGCAACGATACTGTGAAATAATATTGCCGGTTGAGTATATTTTGTGTCCTTTAATTTTTCTTCAGGACCTTCTTTAATTATATTTAGAAGATTAGTGTTATTTGATTTATCAAAATTAACTAACACATCTTCAAAACTTTGATTTGATTCAATAAAATCATTTGCCATTCCAATGTATTGTGCTCCTTGTCCGGGAAACAAGAAAGCAACTTTTTTCCCTTGAAAACTCATTTAATCCTCCTAAATTCGAACTAAATAAGCACCGTAAGTTAAGCCGGCACCAAAAGCAGTCATCAAAACAATATCACCTTTTCGGATTTTGTTTGCTCTAATTGCTTCATCAATGGCAATTGGAATAGTACTTGCGGAAGTATTTCCGTATTTTTCTATATTAATAATTACTTTGTCTTTATCTACTTTTAATCTTTTTGCTAAAGAATCAATAATTCGGACGTTAGCTTGATGTGGAACTACCCAATCAATTGAATGACTATCCATATTATTTCTTTTTAGAACTTTTTCGCAAACCAAAGCCATGGATTTTACAGCGTGTTTAAACACCTTATTTCCTTGCATTTGGATTGTATGCAAATTTTCTCTTACCGTTTCTTCCGATGCCGGCATTCTTGAACCACCCGCTTCCATAATTAATAAATCGCCGAAAGCTCCGTCAGCCATAATTTCCGAATCTATAATTTTGGAAATATCAGTAGATTGAGTCCTTGAAATAATTGCCGCTCCGGCTCCATCACCAAATAATACGCAGGTATTTCTGTCTTTCCAATTGATAATTTTTGTAAGAGTTTCTACACCAACAACCAAGATGTTATCAGCAATCCCATTTTCTACATATTGGCGAGCAATATCCGCTCCATAAATGAAACCGGTACATCCTGCAGACATATCAAATGCAGGACAACCTCTGGCTCCAATTTTATTTTGAAGTATGCAGGCGGTAGTTGGAAACATATGGTCAGGTGTAACTGTTCCACAGATAACCATTCCAATATCTTTTCCTTTAACTCCGGCCATTTCCATTGCTTTTATTGAGGCTTCGTAAGCTAAATCGGAGCTAGCTTGATCTTTTGAAGCAACACGTCTTTCAACCATTCCGGTCATCGATCTAATCCACTCGTCTGAGGTATCGACAATTTTTTCTAAATCGGAATTTGTTAGTACTTTTTCAGGAACATAATGTCCTGTCCCGGCAATTTTAGCTTCCCATTTTGTTCTCATAATTAATTCCTTTTGAAGTGTTCTTTGGCATGAGTCAGATAATCTGATGCAGCTATTTTATCCGCAAACTTAATTGCATTTTTGACAGCTTTTGCATTAGATCGCCCATGTCCGATTATAGTGATACCGTTTAACCCGACTAGTAGTGCTCCCCCATATTCAGAGTGATCTAGTTTTTTCTTCAAATATGAAAATACAGGATAAGAAAGTAAAGCACCGATTTTGGCAATCCAATCTTTTTTAAACTGTTCTTTCATTATCTCAAAAATCGAAATTGCTGCTCCTTCGATAGTTTTTAACATCACGTTTCCTACAAAACCATCGCAAACAACAACATCAACTATACCTTTCAAAAGATCTTTCCCTTCAATATTTCCAACAAAGTTGATCGTATTGCTTTCAGACAATTCTTTATGAGTTGCTTTGGAAAGAATATTTCCTTTCTTATTTTCTTCACCGATATTTAACAAAGCGACTTTTGGTGCATCAATGTCAAAAAGAAATTTGGAATACAAACTTCCTAATTCGGCGAATTGGACAAGATTTTCTACAGAACAATCAACATTAGCCCCGACATCAAGAACAATTTGCGGTTTCTCTTTTGTCGGAAGAGTAATCGCAATAGCGGGTCTTTTAACATTTCTTATTCTTCCATAGGCAAATAAAGAAGCAGCCATTACAGCTCCGGTATTTCCGAGACTTACGAAAGCGTCTCCTTTGCCTTGTTTACATAATTCAAGTCCTTTGACTAATGAGGAATCTTTTTTAGATCGCACGGCAGCCGATGCACTATCTTCCATAGTGATAACTTCAGATGCATCAAATATTTCCAATCTGTTTTTGTCATAAAAATATTTTTCCAATTCTTTAGAAATTATATCTTTTTTACCGACAAGAACTATTGAATCGCAATAATTATTTTTTAAAGCTAATACTGCACCTTCAATTTCAGGATAAGGTGCATTATCGCTGCCAAAAGCGTCTAAAACAATTTTCATTATTCTTTAATATCAACAACTTGTTTTTTATTATAGTATCCGCATTTATCACAAATGTGGTGTGGTCTTATCGGTGCGCCACAATTAGAACAAACAGAAACAGTCGGCATCTCAGCTTTATAATGAGTTCTTCTTTTATCCCGACGAGATTTTGATGTTTTTCTTTTTGGTACTGCCATTTTTAACTCCTTAACTTTATTCACAACAGTCAGCATATCAATAAGATATGCGTTATTTTATATTATAAAATTCATTATCAAGCACAAAATATATCAACAAGGTAATTGTCAAGATTTTTGAAAATATGCCTCAGAATATTCTAAAAAAAGCAATTTTAATTTAATTTTTTTGTTTTTCTTTTGGGAATTAGATTTATCATTTGCCGGAAAATATTTGTTTGGGCTTCAAGAAATTTTTTAGAAAAGGAATTATCAATAATTAAATCAACATATTCTTTTTTTATTTCATCACTCATTTGGTTTTTAATAATTCTCAAAGCTTTTTCTTTTGTAATCTTATCGCGATTAATTAATCTATTGGTACGAATATTTTCATCTGTTGTAATCAAAATATTGTAATGAAAAGATTCTTGAAGATTAGATTCAATCAAAAGAGGTATTTCAAAAAAAATGATTTTCTCGTTAGATTCGGCGATGATGGAATTTATTTGCTCTCTAATTTTTGTATGAGATATTTGATTGAGAATCGCTAATTTTTGTTTGTCAGAAAAGACAATTTCTCCTAATTTTTTACGATCAATTTTGTTATTTGTGAAAGCTTCAGCACCGATATTTTCCCTAATTTGTTTTTTTATGGAATCCAGTTCAAGAACATCATGACCAATTTTATCCGTATAATAAACTCGATATCCTTTTTCTTCAATCAGTTTTGAAAAAGTAGATTTCCCGGAAGCTATTCCACCGGTTATGGCAATAATTAACGGTCTATTCTTTTTCTGCATCCACGATTCTCTGATATAATTCTTCTAATGATAAGTTTAGAAATATTTTACCTTCAATTTGAAAAGAAATTTCACCTGTTTCTTCAGAGCAAACAATTGAAAAAGCATCCGTTTCTTCCGTAATTCCGATTGCAGCCAAATGTCTTGTTCCGAATGTTTTAGTGTACTTTACATTTTTACTTAGTGGCAAAACCACTTTCACAGCATAAATTCTCTTATCTCGAATAATAACAGCTCCGTCATGCAAAATGGTATTTTTATTAAATATGGTAAGCAATAATTTAGTCGAGATGACAGAATCGATTATTTCTCCGGTTTCGATATATTTATCCAAAGAATTGTTTTTTTCAAAAATAATCAACACACCTGTTTTACGAAAAGACATCGTGCTGATAGCATTTAAAAGTTGTGAGTAATCATTTTTTTTATATTTATTTTTTGAAAAATATTTAAAATTACCTGTCCAAGCTTTTGAAAGAAAACTCCTCAATTCCGGTTGAAACAAAATAATGAAGGCAAGCATCCAATAGTTTTTCACACTTTTTAAAATTGAAGTTGTCATTCTTAATTGGAAAACTACCGATAAAGAATATAATCCTACAATAACGATTAAACCGGCAAGAATTTGATAAGTTTCGCGATTACGAATACTGCTAATTATTTTATAAATAACAAATCCGATTAAGGTTATATCAATTAAATCTTTTATGTGAGGAATCAAAAAATTCATTTATTATTTATAGCGGTTAATGTCTCTATTAATTGCTTATTTGCTTTAACATCGTGAACGCGAACAAATTCTATCTCATTTTGAAAAGCAATTGCTGTTGTTGCTAAAGTTCCGGCTTCTCGTTCTTCGGGGAGAGAATTATAAATTTGACCGATAAAAGATTTGCGAGAAGTTCCTAACAAAACCGGAACATCCAGTGATTTGAATTGATAGATGTTTTTAACAATTTTAAGATTATCTTCCAATCTTTTCCCAAAACCGATACCCGGATCAATAATTATGCGACTTTTAGGGATTAGGTGTGATCTGCAAAAAGAAATTCTTTCATTAAAAAACTCAAGCAATTCCGTAATAACATTTTTATACGTTGGATTTTTTTGCATATCTTTGGGAGTACCTTTCATATGCATAATAATGATTGGGATTGTAGGATATTTACGCAGAATTTCGACCATTTTTTCATCAAATCTCAAGCCTGAAATATCATTAATAATAGATGCTCCGGCCAGGATTGCTTTTTCGGCAACTTCAGATTTGTAGGTATCAACAGAAATCGGGATGTCCGAAACTTTTCTAATTGCTTTTATGATAGGAATAACACGCGCAATTTCATCTTCTAAAGAAACAGGTTCAGCTCCCGGTCTGGAAGATTCTCCGCCAATATCAATGATGTCTGCACCGTCGTTTATCATCTCTAAACAATGTTGAACCGCTTTATCTTCATCAAAGTATTTCATTCCGTCTGAAAAGGAATCGGGAGTTACATTTAGAATCCCCATAATTTTTGTTGAAGATAAATCTAAACTTTGATTACCAATTTTGAAACTATCTTTTTTGGTCGGATATAAAACTTGTTCAATTTCGAGCTTAATTTGTGGAAGGTAAAAACTATGATAGTTGTTTAATTTTTCACACAATTTTTCAATTTTATCACGTGAACCTAACAATAAGACATCGGTATTTTTCTTATTCCCTTCAACTATTCCGCTTGACATTGCTAAATCCGCACCAAGTGCAAGCATTTCTTGTTTCAAAATATTTGCAGCTCCGGTTACAACATCTTGGATTAGGATATTAAATGAAGTACCTTTTTTACTCATTGCTCCGACACCTTTTGAGGAAACGCCGATTTCTTTTAATATGGCAATAGTATCGTTTATATTATCTAACTTTATTTCTCTCGCATTCATTAAAACCTCTGATTGCTTTTTATTGTAATTTATAGCTTATCGAAACCTGATTGGTAAAACCTAAATCTCCGTAAGAAACCGCCGCATAATCCAATATGAATTTTTTCCAAGAAGTTCCGAAGCCAAAAGATAATCCTGATGAAAAAGACATATCGCCACCAAGATCCCAATCGGAAGCGTTAGTTTTATAACCACCTCGCAAAAATAAAAAATTATTAACCATATATTCCGTACCGACTCTCACAGACAAATCTCCGTAATATGGTCGATAAACGTCAAAATTATAATAGCTTTTTTTATTGGGATGATATGATAAACCCGCATTTAAAACAATAGGTGCTTTTTCCGAATTTGAAGAAGTTATTTTAATATTTTGAATTGATGCTCCAACTTTTAATAAAGGATTTGGAGTTTGATGAATCATGGCGACATCACCAACAAGGATGTGTTCATTGTTACCGTCAATAGATTCATAAAGATATTTAAGATTTCCGCCTAATTTAACAACCGGAGAAAAATCACTGGAATAGGAACAGCCGATTAAAATATCTGAAGATGTAAAAGTTCCGTCTTTCCCGGCGTAATTTCCATATTGGTCAACAATGGTTTTATCAATATCATCACTGGTGAGAAATTGAGTAAAAATAGCCACTCGCTTTTTATTTAGCGGAAAGGTATAAACCGATGATCCACCGTTGAACCCATCAATGTAGTTATTATAAGTGGTAGTAATTGTATTTTCATTGGTATAAAATAAGGAGGCAGGATTGTATAATACAACTTCTCCGTTAGAAACCATTCCGGTAAAAGCGTTTCCCATTGCAGCTGCTTTTGCAGAATATTTTATTTTTAGAAATGAAAAAGATGCGACACCTGCATCTTTGCTAATTGCAAATACGTTTAAACTCATTAGAACAATTATGGCTAGTAAAATACTCTTTTTCATTAAATCCTCTCTAAAATTTTGATTAACTCTGTTTTATCTTTCACATTAAATATTTCGTCTCTATTATTTTTATCTCTAAAAAAGGAAGATATTCGGGAAAGTTTGGTTTGATATAATTTCCCTTCTTTAGAAGGTATTGCTGCTAAAAATATAATGTTTACCGGTTTACCGTCAATTGCATTATAATCAACGCCATTTTGAATTAACATAATTGCAAAATCAAAAGTGTTAACTTCATTTGACCTTCCGTGTGGAATTGCCAAACCGTAACCAAATCCGGTTGACATATCTTCTTCTCGACTTTTAACACTTTCAAAGAAATTCTCTTTAGACGAGATAATTTTATTCTTATAAAGTAAATCGCACAATTCATCAAGAAGAGAGAATTTATCTTCTTTATTATTTTCTTTAATTACGACTAAATTTTTATTTATTTCCATATCTGTCTTCTTTTAAATATTCAAAATAAGTCAAGTTTTTTGAAAATGATTTTGAACCAACTATAAATTTTTGGAAAAATGTCATTTCTATATTTTTAATTTAATCTTCTATAATGGTAATTTTTTAAGAGCTGAAAATCCGATATTTCTTGGAGCAGAGAAATAAGCACTGACAAATTTAAGATGATTTTCCTCCTATTTTTTGGTGGAATATTCCAAAATAATTTTCATCAGTTTTCTAACTTGATTGTAATAACAATTATTTCCGCAATCTTCAAGGTTGTTTTCATCTAAACAATATCCCTGACATCCTTCTTTACCTATTTTACTTTCCGTGTATTTGGGACCTTTATATAAATCCATAAATTCTTCGATTTTTATGGCGATTGTTGTATTGCAAGAATGGTTGAAAAGGAAAAGTCCTTTTTCGAGATCAACATAATTAATTTGATATCCGGTGAGTTTAACGTCTTTGTCAGAAAGAAATTCTTCACGAGTTTTCCATTTTTTTTCACAAAATGAGCAAATTCTGTAGCCATTATTTATACTCACAAGATTTTGCCCTTTTGATTATTTTCTTGAGAATCTTTTTTATTATAATCTAAAATTACCAGCATCAGTTTTCTAACTTGATTGTAATAACAAGTATTTCCACAATCTTGAAGCTCTTTCTCATCAAGACAATATCCCGGGCATCCATCTTTATTCATTTTATTTTCCGTGTATTTGACTCCTTTGTATAAGTCCATAAATTCTTCCACTTCAATGGCAATTGTTGTGTTGCAAGAATGGTTAAAAAGGAAAAGTCCTTTTTCGATATCAATATAATTAATTTGATATCCGACAAGTTTAACTTTTTTGTCAGAAAGAAATTCTTCGCGAGTTTTCCATTTTTTCCCACAAAATGAGCAGGTTTTAAAAACTTTCACTTTTCCCATTTCCAGATTCTCCTTTATTGTTTGCCTATTGATTATTTCGATTATTTTTTCTGTACTATAAGAATCAAAAATAATCTCATGGACTCCATTTTTTTTATATCTTTTAACTTCTTCAGCATTATATTCAGCCGCTGTTAAAAGGATTTTTACATCCTCATTTAGATTACGAACTTTGTTTATAATATCTGTAATTTCAATTTCTTTGGCAATTTTCAAACCAATTATTATTACATCAAATTTGTCAATAATTTCAGTTCGGAGTTCATACAGATGAATCAATTCTTCGGGGGTTTCCGCGACAATTAGGTTATATCCGGCATCTTCAAAAATTTCTTTATTAATTTTCAAAATACTTTCGTATTCATCTAATAATAGTATATTATGCTGAGAAATCCGATTTATTTCTTTTTGTATTTTTTCTTTACTAATTTTTGAAGTAGGCAAATAAATGGTAATTTTTGTCCCAAAAAGTTCTTTTGAATTTACAAAAATTTTCCCTGAATGTTTTGTTACTACAGAAAAAGCAATAGAAAGTCCTAATCCTCTTCCTAAGAATTTAGTTGTGAAATACGGATCAAAAATTTTAGGAATATGTGATTCTTTAATTCCTTTACCGCGATCTTCAACTTCAATTTTAATATATTGTATAGGATCTAATTTCGGTTCAGCATTATGAGAATTATCATAATTAGCAGTTTTTATCTTAACTTTTCCTTTATTATTCATTGATTCACAAGCATTTTCTATTACATTAACTATTGCTTGTTCAATCTGATCTTTATCGGCTGAGATTGTCCATAAATTTGGATTTTTGTAATATATGATTTCTGTGGAAAAATGATTCGTAAGATTATTTACAATTTGAAGAATTAAATTATTGATATTAATTGTTTCTATCGTATTCTTATCTCCTTCGGCAAAAGTAAGTAATTTTGTGGATAGATATTTTGCCTTTGTCATTGCATTTTCGGCTAAAGTCAGGTAGTTTTCAGCTTTGTTATTGCTACCATTTAAATAGTAGCGAGCCAAAGAGATATTGCCAAAAACTCCTGTCAGAATATTGTTAAATCCATGTGCAATTCCGCCGGCTAATAATCCCAGAGATTCGAGATTTCTATTTTTAGATATTTCTGCTAAATAATTTACTTTTTCGGTTACGTCTTTAATTACAAATAAAATACTATAAGCTATTTTATTAGAGTCGTAAATCACCGTAAATGAAATATCTGCATTTATTTCCTTTCCTTTCCAATCAACAACCACTAAATCCATTTTTTTACAATTTTTTCCCAAACCGACCAATTTTTCCAAATCTTGGGAAACACTTTGATGAGTATTAGCATCAATAATTTTTAAAGTTAAATCTATCCTTTTACCTTTAACTTTTTCTAAAGGTTTATTAATAAGTCTCTCGGTTGCTTTATTGATAAATTCAATTTCAAAATTCAAATTTGTCCTTATCACACAATCTGAAATATTTTCCAATGTTGTTTGATACAATTGATTTTTATCTTTTAATTTTTTTCTTGCTTTAATTAATTTACTAATATCGCGTACACTGGCTAAAAGAACATGTTTGTTTTTATAGATTATTTTTGTAAGATTAACCAATATCGGGAAATCAATATTTTTTTTAATATTTCTTCCAATCCATTCAAATTGGATGCTTTTACCTTGAATAGCTATTGAGCAATATTCGTATATTTTGGAAAGATCATTTTTTACAGATGAAAGTGATTTTAATGTTGAATAAATTTTCAAATCTTGTTTATTTTTTAATCCATACATTTTTAGTGTTGAGTTATTTACCTCAATAATTGTTCCGTTTTCATCATGAATGAAAATACCATCAGACATTGTATTTAATATATTTTCAAGATTTCTTTGGCTTTTAATTAATTGAATATACGATATGGAATTCTTATTATAGAGGGTATTGAAGTGTTCGGCAATAGTTTTAAATTCCGTAAAATGTAATTTGCTTAAGTCAATATTTTTACCGAGATTATTTTCATTTCTCAGACATTTTAAGATGTATTTATTATCAGCCATCAGCTTTTTTTTTAATTTAAAGAGAAAATATAGGAAGATTAAAACACCTGCCATTGCGATTAAAAAGATAGATATTATTTGTAGGAAAATCTTTTTTCTGGTTGCTTTCCATTTTGATAAATTAACCCTAACTGTGTCTTTTTGAATTAATTTCTGATTGTTGTTTAGAGAAATTTGCTGTTGAGGGAAGTTTCTTTGAACTGTATGTATATGTATTCCTATTTTAACAAAAGCAATTGATAATAAAATAATTACAATTATTGGTGCGACAAAAAATTTCAAATCCGAAAGAAAGTGTTTTATCGGTTTCATAATACAACTCCAAAGAATTAAAGCTGTTAAAAATTTAAAAGCAAATTACTACATTAAAAAATCATCAAATAAATCTCCTAAATTTTAAATATGCCTCTTTATGTGTCAATGTATTAATTTCTAAGATTGAATTAAGATCCGGATTAACTATATTTTCAGACTGCTCAACATAATTTATTACCATTTTGGGAATATCAAGATAGGTTATTTTACCATCTATAAAAAGTTGCACCGCTATTTCATTAACAGCATTCATAATTGTCGGTAAAATTCCTCCGGCTTTTCCCACCTCGTTTGCCAATTTAAAAAGAGGATATTTGTCGGTTGAAATTTCCATAAACGTTAAATCTCGCATTTTTAACATATTTGTTGAGACAATATTTGATTTAATCCTCTTTGGATAAGTAAGAGCGTAAAGAATCGGTAATCGCATTGTCGGTTCACTCATTTGAGCAAAAATAGAACCGTCAATAAATTCCACCATTGAATGAATAATTGATTGCGGATGAATTACAGCCTGAATATGATCATAATCAATACCGTAAAGCCAATGAGCTTCAATAACTTCCAAACCTTTGTTCATTAATGTTGATGAATCAATCGTTATTTTACTTCCCATTTTCCAAGTTGGATGTTTTAAAGTATCAGCTAAAGTTATCTTAGAAAATTCTTTTTTATCGAGATTTTTGAAAGGTCCGCCGGAAGCAGTTAAAATAAGATTGTTAACTTCCTTATTATTTTCATTATGAAGTATTTGAAAAATCGCACTGTGCTCGCTGTCAACCGGCAAAAGTTTTGCCCCTGTTTCAGATTGGATTTTTTTGACAAGATGCCCCGCCATTACCAAAGATTCTTTGTTTGCCAGAGCAAGATTTTTCCCTCGTTTTAATGTTTCTATCGAGGATTTTAATCCTGCGGATCCGGTAATTGCATTTAATAAAATATCATAATCCGAATTACGAACAAAGTCTATTAATGCTTCTTCTCCAATGTGAATTTTGATATCATTCGGGAGTTCGTTTTTTTTAAGTTTTGAAGTAATAACGAGATTTTTAATCTGAAATTCTTTTGCCAATTTTAGCAATTTATTAATATTTCTATGAGCAGATGCTCCAACAATTGTAAATTTATCAGGATGAGTTCTCACGACTTCAACTGTTGATTGTCCGATAGATCCTGTTATTCCAAGTATAAAGATTTTTTTCATTCTATAATTTAATTCCTATTGAAATTCTGTGACAATTATCTAATTCCGTGTTTTGTTTGAATCCGTAATTTATATTGTATTTATTTATTTTTACAGATAAGCCGGCAGTGAAATTATCAACATCATATCCGGAATAGATATTCAAATATTTGTTGAATTTTATTTCTAAACCTGTGTGAAAATCTGCACTGAATTGATTATTCAAATGCAAAGTTGATGAATAATCTCGGTTTTCGCTGAAAGATTCCATTCTAAAATATAAATTACTTTTTTTATTGATAATTGGAAAATTTAAAGAGTAACGAGTTTCTAAATCTAAAGAAGGAGTTACATTTTCGTGAGTTCCGTTTTCCCAAATAATTTGTGTTGGGATTAAATCTCTTATTTTTATCCCTAATAATAATTTAGAAGAAATTTTTTTATGAGAAGAAATATCGAGTCCGAACCCATATCCGCTATTTCCGGCAAGAGAGCGATAAGCTATTTTTGGACTAAATCCCAAGTCGATTTTATTGAAAAATGTTCTCATAATGCCAAAATACATTATGTAATCGGAATTGGTGAAATATTCTGAAACGTAAGGTTGATTGTCTTCCGAAACACCTTGCGTGTAATCATTCAATTTTGTTCTGGCGTTTTTATCAATTCCTATTCTGGATAATACAAAAGAATAGCGGTTAGAGTTTCCGAAAGTGGCTGAAATTGTGTCATATTTCATCAAACCGGAGAATTCTTCATCATGCATAATCTCAATATTCATTTTATCGGATTTGCTCAAAAGGGAAGGGTTCCAATATGCTGCTGCGGAAGTATTTTCATCGGTTAATCCAACATTTCCTAAAGCAAAATTTCTGACTCCGGCTCCTAATTGAAATATTTCACCGGCATATTTTGTAGCGTGGCATAATGAAATTATCAGCAACAGATTCATCATTATCAAAAACTTCTTCATTCTTCCTCCTAAATTAATTTAATAAAAGAACCTAATATTTTTTTCAATTTTCCGGATTGGAAAGATATTGTCAACTTAGCTTTTTCATCAGTACCTTCAACATTTAAAATAATACCTTTTCCAAAATTATTGTGAGTTACGTGTTGACCGATTTTAAAATGTTTATAACTTTCCAAAACAACTTTTTTCTTAATTTTCTTTTGAGTTGTTCTTGGAGTTTGGATTTCATAAAACTGGTTTTTTGTGCTTTGAATTTTATCGCTGTCCAATTCTCCCAAAAATCTGCTTGGAAGGGATGGGAAATAACCGTCAAAAGTATGCCTCCATCTTCCGTAAGAAAGTGCAAGTGTCAATTTCGCTCTGGTCATTGCCACATAAAGAAGTCTTCTTTCTTCTTCAATTTGGAATTCTTTATTTTCGGCGGTAATTGATAATTTATGCGGAAGCAATCCATCTTCTAAACCAACAATAATAACGTGCTTAAATTCAAGACCTTTTGAATTATGAATCGTTAGAAGGTTAACCGAGTTGCTATCTGTATTTTCTTCTGAATAATCCGTTTGTAAGGAAACGTTTTGTAAATAGTCGGAAAGCTTAGGATTTACGTCATTTTCTTCAAAGTATTTATCTTTAAATTCTTTTGCTGATAAAACAAATTCTTTAATATTTTCCGCTCGCGAAATATCTTTCGGATCTTTACTATTCTCATATATTTGAACCAAATCCAAATCGGAAACAATTTTATCGACTAACAAATCCAAAGAATCCGCTAAACTAATCCAAGTATTGAATTGTTTCTTTAACTTATCAAATCTGCTGAAAATAGTTTTCGAAAAATACTTTGATAAATCCGATTGCATAAAATAATTGAATAAACTCAAACCTTCCATAATGGAATATTCGATAATTTTCCCAATTGTAACTTTGCCAATTCCTCTTTTAGGAAAATTAATTATGCGTAAAAAACTCTCGTTATCGTCCGGATTATCTAAAATTCGCAAATAACTTAAAACGTCCTTAATTTCTTTTCTTTGCAGAAAATTCACTCCACCGATAATACGATAGGGAAGCCCTTCTTTTATAAATTGATTTTCCAAAACTCGCGATTGAGAATTGGTGCGATACAAAATAGCAATATCGTTGAAATCAGATTTGTATTCTTTGACCAAATTTTTAACTTCATCAATGACAAAATCCGCTTCTTCATATTCATTATCAAGAGTTGCCAAACGGGGAATTTCGCCTTTTTCTTTATCGCTCCATAATTCTTTTGCGTGCCTTTGTTTATTATGTGTGATCAAAGAATTTGCCAAATCAAGAATGGAATTTGTCGAGCGATAGTTTTGTTTCAAAAATATTTTTTTTACGTTTTTATAATCTTTTTCAAATTGGAGAATATTGCGGATATCGGCACCACGCCAGCTGTAAATTGCCTGATCATCATCACCAACAACGCAGATATTTTTTGTACCGGTTGAGAGTAAATTAACAAATTTGAATTGGGCAAAATTTGTGTCTTGATATTCGTCAATCATTATATATTGGAAAATATGGGCGTATTTTTCTCTAATCTCTTGGTGATTATAAAGCAGGACATCGGTTTGCATCAATAAATCATCGAAATCAAGAGCGTTGTTTTGAATGAGAATTTTTTGATATTCAAAATATATTTTAGAGATGGTTTTGGTGTAAAAATTTTCATCATTAAATTTGAAAAATTCTTCGGCGGAAATTAGAGAATTCTTTTGTTTGCTGATGATGGAAGCAACTTTATTTACCGGAAAAGTTTTAGTTTCAATATTAAGTTTTTTTATGATTTTTTTCAGTATTTGCTGTTTGTCTCCGGAATCATAAATTGTAAAAGACGAGTTTACTTTTAGAAATTCACTTTCACGGCGTAAAATTCTTACACAAATGGAATGGAAAGTTCCAACCCACATTTTGTGATTGTAAACCGAAAATTCCGTTCGCAATCGATATTGCAATTCTTTTGCGGCTTTATTTGTAAAAGTAACGATTAAAATATTGTAAGGATTTACCTTTTTCTCTAAAATTAAATATGCTGTTCGAAAGATTATTGAGCGTGTTTTACCACTTCCCGCTCCGGCTAAAACCAATACCGGACCTTCCGTAGTTTGAACAATTTCTTTTTGCTGAGGATTTAAAGAATTGAGTGATATCATAGATTATTCAACAAAGATTCGTAAAAATCCTGATAAATGTCCTTCCAAACCTTGAGAATTATAAGCAGACATTTTATAATAATAAAAATTGTTGGAGAAAACATTGTTGTCGCGGAAAATCATATTATTACCTTGAGAATTAGGAATTGTAGCTATTTTTTCATATTGACCGTCAAAAATCATAGCTCTATAAATATAATATCCTTCAACATTAGTTAGTTTTTCCCAATGTATTTCCACATATTTTTCCGGAGATTGAGGAGATGAGGAAAATAATTCTATTCCGATAACACTTTTAGGAATTTCTACGTTTGATGAATCCAAGGGATTTTTATGGGATAAAGAGCATCCCAATAATGATAAAATCATCGCTGTGATAAAAATTATTTTTTTCATTAAAACCTCAAAGTTAAGCCTGTCGGAGTAACCGATATTTTTAAAGATTTATTCTCAATTCTATTCCAAACTTTGGCATTATAATCATTTGTCGTTTCAACACTATCGTAACAATTATAAATTAAAATAGCCAAATATGCTCCTAAAAATGTTTGAGCAAAACGATACGGACGAGCAGCCTCATCATAAAGTTTATTAATCTCGTCAATTTGAGTTGCCTGTTTATATCTGTCGTATTTGTTCATTGATTGTTGATATAAATAGTAGGAAGTCAGTAACATAACGGTTTCCATCCCCAAAAAAATCTGACCTTTAGAATAGTTTTTCGCGTGATATTGTCCCCAACCAGGGATAACAAGCGATTTGATAACATTCCCGTAAATATCTTGTTTTTCCATTTCATAAAGTTGTAATAACTTTTGTCTTTCCGAAAGGTCTTCCACTGCTTTTTCTCTTTTCTCAAAAGTTTCCCAGCCATATTTATCGGGGCGGGAAAAATCCATAATATTGAAATCTTTGGCAGAGATATTTATTGCAAAAACGGTTAGGATGATAAGGATTAAATTCTTCATAAATTTCTACTTCCCAAATATTTTTTCTGTTAATTTATTCAAAGGAATAACATCTTGTGTTGATAAATCAATTTGCCAAATCAAGAAATAATTTTCGTTTGGCGTTGTAATATCGTATCTAACTTCATAATTATATTCACCGACCGAAAGGAAGAATTTTAACTTTCCTACTTTGACTTCGTCGGGGTATTTTTGTTTCATTTCAGAAATAATTTGTTGTGTTTTTCTTTCAAAGATGTTATTTTTATAATTTAAAATGATTTGTCTTGCGAATCCAACAGGATCTTTTTTAGCTTTTAAAATATTGGAAACGATGAAAATACGGTGTTTGGTTTTATCTAAAGAATCCAATTTATATGCTTGTTTATAAATTTTTAATGCTTTCGCATATTTCTTATTATTTTCAAAATTTTTAGCTATTTTAAAAAGACTGTCGGCGGAAACAATATTTTTTTCTTTAGTTTTAGCTTTTTCAATAGCACTAATTGCTTTTGAATTATTCGGGATTATCTCAAATACTTTATTGTAATTTTTTAATGCCAATTTGATATTTCTTTCTTTGAGAAGTTGATCTCCTTTTTTAATGAAAAGATTTACGAGACTGTTGAGTTTAACCTTAACTTTCCCTTCTAATTTAGGGTTGTTTCGGATTGCCAAATTAAAGAATTCATCCGCTTTAATATAATTTTCTTCAGATATTTTTTCTTCTGCCAATTTCAAATAGATATTAGCAATTCGATTAGAAATTTCTTTTTGATACTTTGAAGGGTATTTTCGCAAATTTTCAAATTGTTCCACAGCTTTTTCCGAAGAAACATTGTCGGCAATATATTGAGCGGAACTTATTAAAGATGGTAAAATTTTATCAGCATAAATTTGAGCTTCTTTCTGTTTCGATTTATCATAATTACCATTACAAAGAGCTTTATAATCTTCCCAAATTTTTGTTTCACAATTGTCTTTTTCAAAATTAATTTTGATTCTTGTCAAAAGTACATCAGCCATTTTATCTGAATTAGGAAAATGTTTTACTATGATGTTATAATATTCTAACGCTTTTTCTTTATTTCCTTTTTTAAGCTCATCTTTTGCTAAATTCCAATAGCAATTATCGAGGATATTATTTGCTTTTTTGATGTTTGCCAAAAAGAAAAATCTGGCGGCGATATCCCATTTTTTAAGCTTAAATGCTTTTAATCCTGTCTGATAATAGGCTTCGGCTCTTTCCATTTTTGCTCGTGTTTTTAAGGCACCGTTTTTGGAAATCTTAATATATTTATCATAATTATTAATAGCCAGAGCGTATTTTTTGTTTTTTAACTGACTGTGTGCCAAAGAATATCTTTCAAGAGTGCAGCTTGATAAGATTAAAACTATGGCAATACTAAAAAATAATTTCGTCTTTTTCGTTAGCATTAAAAATATTTTTCCTTTTATTTTGTATTAGTTCCAATTTTAATTCTTCACTCAAAGAATGAGTTAAGAAAATATCCCCTTCAAAAGAATCGGAGAGTCTAATTATTTCTTTAGATTTTGGGTGAAATGCGTCAATAAAAATTATTCCGGTTTGTGAGATATGATTTGTTAAATGTTCTGTAGAAGCGATATCAGAAGTGAATATGATTTTCTTTTTATCTTCATTAATAATATAACTGAAAGAAATTAGAGGATTTTTATGATTTACTTTTGCGGTAAATTTCCGGTAAGTTTTTAAATGCGTGTTTTCGATTGGAATGATATTATCGTTTTTTCTCATTTTTAAAAAGAATATTTTATAAGAAAGTTTTTCTTGGAAAATATACATTGTATTAAACATTTCTTTAACTTTTTCAACTTCTTCCGGAAGATAGACATATAAATCTTTTGTTCTTTTTTGAAGATACAGCATTTGAATCAGCATAAAAATTCCTGAAAAATGGTCAGGATGTAAATGAGAAATATAAATTTCATCAATGACATTTTTATCTAATTTGAATTTCAGAATCTGTTGAGAAATCCCTTCTCCCGCATCTATTAAAATATTTCTATCTTTTGTCTCAACATAAAATGCGGAATGATGTAATCCCAATTCCGGTAAACCGCTGGCAATTCCTAAAACTCTGATTTTCATTTTTTTAATTGATTTTTAGTAATAATGACCGGTATTTCGTTCAGCTTCTTTCCAAAGAATAAAAAGAATAAAATGAAGGTCAATGTAATAGCTAATAATAAAGGCACTGATTTTGCCTGATAAACCAAAATTGTTATCAAAACGATGATAGCATTAATAATGTAGATAAATATTGCCGTAAGTTTGGTTGATTCAATGGCATTACCAATTCTATGAGTCGAATGATCTTTGCCACCTTCCGTAACTTTTCGTCCATCTCTTTTTCTTGTATAACTTACTAAAGAAATGTCAAAAATCGCGTAACTTAAAAGTAAAACAGGCAATAAATAAAATAAATTGCTGTTCATCCTTAATGAAGCGAACCGACCCGAAAGAATTCCCATTGAACCAAGAAAATATCCGATAAACATACTTCCCGAATCACCGAGAAATATTTTTGCAGGATTAAAATTATATGGTAAAAATCCCAAAACAGCTCCGGAAAAAGTTAAAGATAACAACGCTATAAAATGTGCCTGATTCATCATCATTTGGGTTTTGGAAACAAAAGTAATTCCGTAAAATCCCAAAGCAAGAATTCCTGCCATTCCCGATAAAATTCCATCCATATTATCTAAGAAATTAAACGCATTCATTAATCCAATCATCCAAAAAATGAGAATCGGTAATGTAAAATAAATCGGCCCGAAAATAGTCATAAGATTGTTAAAATAAATAAATGCCATACAGGCAAATAATTGCCCTAATAATTTTGGCTTTGGCTTCATTCCGAAACGATCATCAATCATTCCGACAATAACAATAATTAATGCCCCTAAAATAAACCCTAATATATTTCTGTTAAAAAGCTCTCCCTTTGAAATAGAAATATCAAAAATAAGCATTAATGAAAATCCTAAAAAAACTCCCAATCCGCCAAGAACCGGAGTCGCTTTTTTATGCACTTTCCTATAATTCGGATTATCTAAAAAACCGATTTTAAAAGCTAATTTGATAATCAAAGGCGTAAGAAAGGACACCAAAAAGAATGACGCCAAAAAGGCGATTAAATAATTATATATCACAAATAAAACTCCTTAATTAATTAAAAAATATATTTTGAAATACAATCATTCTGTCAATTGCTTTATCGGAAAATTGTTCTTCCGCCGAAATTTTTGAAATAGTAGAGACGCCCAAATTGGGCATCTCTACTATCAAAAAAGATTTTAACCGATTGAAGAATTAAATAAACAATCCGGCGGATTGTTCTACTCTCCAATTTGCTTTTGGCTTTTTGTGATTTACAAATTTATAGGAGACTCAGATAAATGTAATTTATTTCCTTTAATATATATAAGTTAACTTATGTTGTTTGAAAAATTTCGGGGGGATGCCAGGTTGTATTTCACGTAATAGTTTCGCAGCTGCCACGAAGCCAAAATTACCATTTTAGCTTTCAAAAACCACTAAACTTTTATAAAACAAAATAGCTTTAATAAAAAGTTTCAACCGGCTTTGTATATTGCTATGTTAAGCCCATTCTCAAAATTAATTAAGTGAATCCTCAATCATCATTTTTCTTCGTTCGATTCTTTCTTTTGCTTCAATAAGAGCAAAATGCAATTTCTTCTCAAATTCTTCTTTAGGTGGTAATTCAGTCCAATATTCAGCTACCATCATTCCGTCTTTGTGCATTTCTAATAATTCAACTTGTTCTCTACTTGTTTCTGCACATAAAATCAATCCAATTGGTTTTTTCATTTTCTTGGCGATCATATTTATCTAACCATTTCAAATACAATTCCATTTGTCCTTTATATGCAGCTTTAAATTTATCTATTTTTAGCTCAATTGCTACTAATCGTTTCAATTTTCTATGAAAAAATAACAAATCTAAATAAAAATCTTCTCCGTCAATAATCATTCTTTTCTGCCTTTCAACAAATGTGAAACCATTTCCCAATTTAAGAATAAATTGTTCAAGGTCTTTAAGAATTGCCGTTTCCAAATCATTTTCTAAATAATCATCTTTTACATCTAGAAAATCCAACAAGTATGGATCTTTGAAAATGTGATGAATATTTTGTTGATTTTTTGATAATTGCGAATTAGCAATTTGTGCTCGTTCATAGATTTTACGGGAAATTTGTTTACGAAGTTCTCTTACACTCCACAACTCAGAGGCTGATTTTTCAGCGTAGAATATTTTTGCCTGCTTGCTTTTTAATGGAAGCAACGCTAAAATGTGAGACCAACTTAAATGTCGTGACAATGTAACGACAATTTCAAAATCCATAAATTGCTCTGCAAATTGTTGCATTCTTCGAAGGTTTTTTTCCTCAAAATTGCGACCAAATTTTTTAACTAATTCTCGTGACAATGTAACAACAATCTGTTTACCATATTCGGCTCTCTTATTATTTAAAATATGCACATTTATTTTTTATCCAACTTCCCAAAATAGTATGGTTAATGCACTATTAGCTTGAGTTGCTATTTTCATTCTTGTTTGCTCAATTAACTGAGAAATTTCATTTAAGAGATGTTTATCTAAATCAACAATTAAATTTATATAACCTCTTAATTACTAATTTATTTACTCCAGATAAATTATTCTATATTTTTAGTAAACTTATTTATACTAGGATTTATAATATTATGTTGGGCATAACATCTATACCCGCATCCACTTTCAAGGTAGGCAATAACCTAAAATGTATTTTATTGTTTACCTTATTTCCATGTTATATTTCTATTGTTAGAATACTTTTCCCTAAAAAAAATTTAATTTTTCTCAAATTTTCTCCTTATTCCAATAAGTGAGTTGCAAAGTTTTTAGCCGAAAGCGAACTGACATTTTTTCGCTTCGTTTATTTCTACCGGAAGGTCTCCAAGATCACTTAAAATTCATCTAAATTTCTGAAAAATAGTGTCAAAAAAAAATGAAATCTGGCATACTTTCGAAATTTTTCGAAATATTTCCAATAGTATTTTTTCAGCCCTGATATTCTTAAACGGTAATTTCTTATAACTCCCCTATTATTACACCTACTCCCTACTTTTTTAGATTGATAAATCCTAATTTACATTCATGCAAAATTTCAGGGTAAATGCCAAATCTAAAATAATAAATTTGACAAAAAAGATGTTCAGAAATTTTTTTTACCTACCGTTAGGTAAAATAGATAAATAGGAGATTTAATGAATACAAAGGACATGATATTAAAAGTCGGACTTAAACAATTCCTACGATTAGGATACGACCAAACGTCCTTAAATAGTATTGCGAAAGAGGTTGGAATTTCAAAGCCATCTACATACTATTATTTCAAGAATAAAGAGGAACTGTTTGAAAATGTATTGATTTTATTTTTCCAAAAAATGGAAGAATGGAGTAACAATCAATACTCAAACTGCAACACATTTCATGAACTTGTTTCGCGTTTTTTTAGTTCATTTTCAGATCTGAAAAATTTTAGCGATACTCTAATCGAAAAACAAACGGAAGAAGCATCCGGAGCTATTTTTGAATTATTGATAGATTCGGCCCGAAAAAATCCCAAGATAAAAAGAATCATTTCCGACAGCTACAAATCTACAGAAAAAAAAATAAAAGAAAAAATAAGTGAAGCTCAGAAAAACGGGTTAGTCCCTTCAGAATATGATCCCCAAATCTTAGCTTTTACAATCACATCAATTGTTGAGGGTACAATGTTGGTTGGGTTTTTTAACAATTATAAAGATATTGGAGAAATTGAGGTAAAGATGACAACTTTATTTCATCAAATGTTTCCAATTCAAAACAAATAAAGGAGAAAGACATGAAAAAAATTTTATTACTACTCATTCTTGCAGTTTCCGCAACTTTTGCATTTGCAGATATCACGGGATCTACTATCACCACAACCACAACGGAATATTTATCAAATTCCACAGTTGATCTTAATTTCACTTTAAGCTATTATAGTGAGGATTATGAATTTATTGATGGCATCTCTCTTGATTTTCCGGAAGGAGTTATAGTTAATTCAGCTGGCAATGCCGGTGATTTGGAATATAACGGAGAAAATGGAGATGGAATTCCGGCAAGTTGGGGTTCTATTACCGGTCATTCAGGATGGGGGTTACAAGGTGACGATGCAAATTTTACCGTAAATGTAACAATTTCTTCTGATTTCACTTCCGATATGGAAATCCCGTTTTTTATCAATGGAGACGGAGCGGGAGCAGCACCAAATACAATTTCCGGTAATATTACAATTCCAAATGGCGGTGGCGGTCAGGTTCCTGATCTTAATATTACTTTAAATGCAACTTCCGGTTTAGATAATAAAGTTGAATTAAATTGGACAAAAGAAGGTTTGTCACAGACAGTTTTAGATGAAAATTTTGACACTGCTTATGATGCTGACCTTGTTATTCCCAATTGGACAATGATAGATCAAGATCAAGGCATTACCATTGAATATATTGACCAACACTATCATTTTCCTCATCCAAATGAAGCTTTTGCGTGGACTGTTACAAATTGGGACAGAGCAAATGTATCTTCTCATTCTCCTGAAAATTCAATCAGTGCTATTGCAAATTTGAATGGTGTTCAAAATAACGATTGGTTAATCTCACCTGAAATTGATTTTACGGAAGCATCAAATTTTGTGGATGGCGAATTGAATTTTTGGGCAAATCCTATTGGGGCAGGCTTATCAATTGATCCTGAGCATCTAAAAATTTTAGTATCTACTTCCGGAACTGAAATAAACGATTTTACTGAAATTGCAGATTTCGAATTAAATGATAAAGATATTTGGCGGAAAATAACTATTCCTCTCACAGATTATATTGGAAACTCAATCCACATCGCTTTTAAATATTGTTCAATAAGTAACGTGGTTTTAAGTTTAGATGATATTTCCGTAGTAGGATTCACAAATGTAATTAATAATTACAAAATCTATCGATCAGAATCTGAAAATTCCGATTTCACACTTATTGCAACAACTAATGATATGAATTACACTGATTATGATATTATCCCTGACCAACAATATTTTTACAAAGTTACAGCGATGATAGATAATATTTATGAAAGTGAAGCATCAAATGTTGCAACTGCAACACCAACAGGATATTCCATTAGTAATTTTCCTTTTGTCGAAAATTTTGATGAATTGGAAGCTCCTGCTTTACCGGAAGGAGCAATTATTGAAAACACAAATAATGATGACAAAACTTGGTTTATTAATAACGGTGGAGCAAATACCGAACCGAATTGTCTGAAATATGCCTACAATAGTGATAATCCTGCTGATGATTGGTTTTTCTTGGCACCTGTAAATATGCAAGCGAATGTTCAATATAATATCTCTTTTAATTATCGGGCAAATTCAACAATGTTCCCGGAAAAAATGGAATTTTATGTTGGAAGGATTGCCGGTTCTCAAAATATGCAAACCCAATTATTTACAAATCAAAATATCAATTTCACTTCTTATGAAAATGTTGAGATTAATTTTGCTCCTCAAGAAACAGGTCGATATGTTTTTGGCTGGCATGTTAATAGTGATGCTGATATGGCAGCATTATATGTCGATGATATTCAGATTGAACTTGCTCCTACCCAACCGATTATCGGTTTGAATAAATCTGAAATTAATTTTGGGGGAGTAATGTTTACTCAAAGTAAAATAGATAGTTTTACCATCAAAAATATTGGCATAAATGTTTTAAATATTAATTCGATAATTTCTGATTCCGATGAATTTGTTTTGTCGCCAATAACCTTGCCTATTGAAATATCCGGTAACGACAGTGTCGTGGTTTACGTAAATTATACACCTCAAACGGAAGGTGATATTACCGGCACAATTACTGTTCAGGACGCTAATAATACTTCTGCAACTTTAAATTTATCAGGAACAGGTATTAATGCAACTCTTACTCCGGAATTTGTTCAAACATTCGATAATACTCCGGAAGGCGGTTTCTTCCCTGAAAACTGGAAAATATATAAAGGAATTTTGGAAACAAACTCGAATTTGGAAGAAGTTAACGAATGTTGGTCAACAGATGATTTTGCAAATGTAGAAACAGAACCGATTAATAAAGCGGCAAACATACTTTTAAGTGGAGCTTACCTTAAACATTGGTTGATTACTCCGCCGATTGATTTAGGAAACACCGCAAATTATCAGATAGAATTAGATGCCGCACTCACTCAAACTTATACAAATGAACCGGCTCAATTATCTTCCGATGATAAAGTTTGTGTGGTCATTTCTACAGATAATGGTCAAACTTGGTCTTCGGAAAATGTTCTTTATGAATGGAATTCTCAGAATCAGGAATCAAATTTATCATCACATCATACAATTGATTTATCAGATTATTCAGGAGTTATCCAAATTGGATTTTACGGAGAATCAACTGTCGATAACGGCGCAAAAATGTTTTACATTGATAATTTTGGAATTTATGAAACAGGACATATTACTTCCGTCCAAGCACCAACTTCTGACCTTGAAACCGGTGAATATAACGGACCACAAACTATTCATTTAACTTCTCCGACTCTCGGAGCAAATATTCATTATACTTTAGATGGGACAATACCGAATGCACAATCTGCAATTTATTCCGATTCTTTAATAATTTCAGAAACTATTGTTTTAAAAGCAATTGCGATTAAAGAAAATATGGGAAACAGTGAGGTATTTGAGACAAATTACACAATAAATCCTGTTGGCAATGAAAACAATAATGTTGTTATTTCGACTCAATTAAACGGAAATTATCCGAATCCTTTTAGTACTTCCGGAAACAGTCGCGGAACGGGAACTACAATTAGTTATCAATTGAAAAAGCCGGGATTTGTAAATATCACAATTTACAATATCAAAGGTGAACGAGTAAAAACTTTGGTTAATGAGACAAAATCATCAGGTCATCATCTCCAAAGATGGGATGCAAAAAATAAAATTGGAAAATCAATTTCAGCCGGAGTTTATTTTTACAGATTCTCTGTTGACGGAAAAACTTATTCTATCAAAAAATGTCTGCTCTTAAAATAATCAAAAGAAATTCTTAATCCGGAATTAATTTAGTCCAATCATTTTTTGGTTGGACTTTTTTATTTCTTGACCATATTTAAACGGATACGTGTTTGTAATTAAAATGAATCTAAGAGAAAATATAATGAAAAAGATAATAACCTTTATAGAAAAGAATCCGGAAATTTACCAAGAAATCTTAAAAACCGATTTGAATAACATTAATGAAATTCAGAAAATAAATTCAAAATACCCCAATTTTCCTGTAAAAGAAATTTTAACTCAAAAAAAACTTCGTCAAAAAGCTACCAAAAAATTTTCTCATCCGGAAAATCTTTTACTTACTGAGAAGGGAATTCAGCAATCATCATCCAAATGTTTATCGGAATATCACGCTATGAAATTTTCAAAATATAAATCTTTAGCAGATATTTGCTGTGGAATCGGTTCTGATTTACAAAACTTATCAAAAAATAAAGAAAAAATTTATGCTGTAGATTTGGATAAAAAAACTCTTGAATGCACAAAATGGAACAACCGAGATAAAACTAATATCACTTTCCTTAATGAAAAAGCACAGGACTTTAATGAAGATGTGGAGGCAATTTTTATTGATCCGGATAGAAGAGACGGTGCAAAACGAATTATTGAGCCGGAAAGTTACTCTCCTCCAATATCCGATATTTTTAAAATGCTTGCTAAATATCCCAATATAGCAATAAAACTTTCACCGGTAATTGATTATAAATCTATGAAAATCCCGGGAAATCACACTTTTGAATTTATCTCGGAAAATGGAGAATTGAAAGAAATTTTGCTGTGTTTTGGAGATTTGGCGACGGAATCAATTTTAAAAAAGGCGATATTATTACCGCAAAATTTAGAGATAAATGATTCTGAAAATGATGATATTGGTATTTCACAAATAGACAAATTTTTATTTGAACCTGACTCGGCAATTATTAGAGCCGGATTGGTTAAACATCTTGGTCATATTTTAGATTGCAAATTAATCGATAAACATTTGGCTCTCTTAACTTCTCAAAATTTGCTTCAAAATGATTTTGTAAAAACTTATGAAGTAACAACTTTTTTTAACTACAATTTGAAAAAACTAAAACGCTATCTTAAAGAAAATAAAATTGGAATCTTGGATATCAAAACTCGCGGATTTTCCGAATCCGTAGAAGAATTTAGAAAAAAAATAAAATTAAAAGGAAACACGAAAACAACAATGTTTATCCTAAAAATGAATGATATTCATCAAATTATTTTTGCCGAATTTAAAAAAAAACTTGTTAAAAAAAGATAATTTAATATATTGATAATAAGTAAAAAAACTTGAAATTTTTCATGGAGGTAATAATGAAAAAACAGTTACTCGCAATTATTTTAGTTGTTATGGGGATAACAACTTTATTCGGAATTGATATGGGAAATGCTCTATCTGTTCACGGATTTGTAAGCCAAGGCTATATCTATTCATCAGGAAATGACTATCTTGTACCGGATTCAAAAAACGGTTCATCTGAAATCAACGAAGCAGGAATAACTTTCTCGACCCATTTATCATCAAAATTATCATTAGGAATGCAATTCCTTTCACGCGATTTTGGCGATGCCGGAAATAACACAACAAAACTTGACTGGGCTTTTGCTGATTATCACTATAAAGACTGGCTCGGTTTTAGATTTGGTAAAATTAAGACACCGATGGGACTTTATAATGAAATCAGAGATATTGATTTTTTACGCCCAACAGTTTATCTTTCACAAAGCATTTATGATGAACAATATCGCAGTTTTTTAGTAGCTTTCCAAGGTGGGGATATTTATGGAAACGTACCGTTAGGAAATGCCGGTGATATGGATTACAATGCTTTTATCGGAAACATGAATTTTGACCAATCAGATATACCTTTAAAAATTTATAAAAAAGTTGCGAATTCATTTTTATACCAATTAACCGGAGATATTAATGCTTCTGTAAACAGTGTTAATTTAAGAGTAAATGATTTTTATGGTGGAACAGTATTTTGGAACACACCCATTTCATCATTAAGATTAGGTGGTTCATACTATAAAATTAACGCTAAACTTACAACACCAAGAGTAAATCTTCAAACTCCGGACGGCACAGTTTTACCGTTAATACTTGAAGCTGACATGAAAATTCCTCATAGATATTTAGGTTCTTTGGAATATATTGTTGGGCCTTTCACATTGGCAAGTGAATATGGCGAACAAACAAATCAAATTTCTGTCGTAAATAATAATATTGGTAAAATTTTTGATAGAAAGGACAGAATGTTTTACACAAACTTAACTTATCAATTTATGGAAAAAATGTCTGCAACAGCTTCATATTCTTCTTCAGAATTAGTTAACGAAAAATCTTTATTAGCTGTTGGACAACCAATTACAGACATCACCGATATGATTCCCGATTGGCAAAAACACAGATATGATTATGGCTTGACTTTAAAATATGACATTTCTTTTAATTGGTCAATTAAAGCTGAAGCACATTCTGTTGACGGCGTATTCTTGAGTTCCTCAGAAGTTTTAGAAAATGTTCCTGAAAATGATCTAAGTAAAAATTGGAATTATTACTTAGCAAAAATTTCATTTAATTTCTAATAAGGAGAACATCATGAAAAAAATAATACTATCCATCATAATATCATCAATATTTATCTTAGCATTTGCCCAAGATTTCAAAATAGTTGTTAATAAAACAAATTCGATCTCAACATTAAGTAAATCAGACATTAAAAAAATCTATACCGGAAAGAAAAAAGCTTGGGGAAACGGTTCAACAATTGTTCCAATAGTACTGAAAAAATCACCTGTTTTTGGAAAATTCCTCAAACAAGCAGTTCATAAAAACAGTTCGCAATTCAATTCATTCTGGAAAAGAGCTGTCTTTACGGGAACCGGAAATCCTCCTAAAGAATTTAATTCTGATAAAGATGTCATTAAATTTATCTCACAAAATCCGCATGCAATTGGTTTTGTTTCCGGAAATTCAAAGATAGGAAATTTAAAAGAAATTACTTTAAAATAGGAATTATTATGATAAGAAATTTACCCATCAAGCTAAAAATACTACTTTTAATCAGCATAACAATTGTTGGTTATTTAGTATCAACTATAATTAGTTATCATTCAAATAATAATCTTTCTGAAAACTTATCTCTCTTAAGAGAGGTAAGTTTTCCCCTTTCTTTAAAAGCATCAAACCTAAAATCGGAATTTGATAAACAAAAAAAAATGTTTGAAGATGCCATTTTTATGGGAGATGATGAATCGGTTGATAAAGCAATAAAAATCGGAGACAATATTAACGAAAATTTATCTGAGATGCTTCATTTAAATAAGCAATCAAATTTAAATTCTCTTTTGAATGATATTAATTCTCAATACAAATCCTACAGTAAAAATGCTGAAACTATCTTTAGAAAAATTGCTTCCGGCGATGAAAGTCAAGAAACTATGACCGAATCAAAAAAAATCTTTCAATCTCAGAAAATGCTTCAAACTAAAATCGATAAGTTATTATCTAATATTGTAACTTCAGTTAAAATGAACATTAAACAGCAACAAATTGCTTCTCAAAAAAATACGAAACTAATAATTATTTTATTTTTCGTTATCATACTTTTGTCATTTTCAGCCAGTTACTATTTTTCGAATAAATTATTAGTTCAACCTCTAAAAAATATTGTAGATATGGTTAATGATATTGCCCAAGGCGAAGGAGATTTAACCAAAACAATCCCTATTGAATCAAATGATGAATTAGGTGTTTTGGCTGAAGGAATAAACGAATTCATCATTAAAATAAAAACGATTGTAATTGATTTGATTAATTCAAATGAGGGATTGATTCAATTATCTAAACAATTTGACGATATCTCTCAAAAAATGTCAGTTTCATCTAAAAATATTTTGAAAAAAGCTGAGGACTCTGCCGAAATATCAATTAAAGCTGTAGAAAATTTTGAAAATATCTCAAATTCTACCGATACTTCTTCCAACGAATTAAATAAAGTAACCAATTCCACAACAGAACTATTAAATTCCTTAGTAAATATTTCTAATGCAACCGGAGACGTTTCTTCTCAAGTAAATAATGTTGTAGATTCAATCGAAGTTGTTTCAAATAATATGGAAGACATCAGTTCCCATATAAATTCAATCACGTCTGAAATCAATACTTCTGCTGTTGAAATGGAAGAATTAAGCAGTTCTATTCAAGAAATTAATAATAACTCGGTAAATTCTTCAAAAATCGCTAACGTGGCAAATCAGAAAGCAATTGAGGCTTCTAAATTAATGGAAGAAATGGAAATTTATGCAAAAGAAACCCATAAAATTGTTAATTTAATTGATCATATTTCAGATCAAACCAATCTGTTAGCTTTGAATGCAACTATCGAAGCAGCATCAGCCGGAGCTGCCGGTAAAGGTTTTACTGTTGTGGCAAATGAAATTAAAAGTTTGGCCCAAGACACGTCTAATGCAACAGAAAAAATTACCAGTCAAATTCAAGTTTTGCAAGAGAGTGCTTTGAAATCTAAAGAATCAATGGAACAAATTGCTGAAATAATTAATCAAATAAATGAAAATACTGAAATGATTTCTCATAACATTGAGGAACAGAGCCAAGTTGTTAATGAAGTTACAATGACCTTAAATAACGTATCTTCCAAATCAGAAGAAATTAATACCCTCTCCCAAGAAAATAATTCTCTGGTTAATCAGGTGAAAAAATTTTCCTATCAAACAGCAAAAAATACTGACAATATCGCTAATGATACAGGAATATCCTCTCAATTATCACAAGATGTTTCGGACAAAATTCTGACAATAAACAATGATATTAGTAATATTGCAAAAAATGCCGGTATCTCAATGGATCAAATTATTCAGATTAAAGACGATATTTCTTCAGTAAAATTAAATTCCGAAGAAGAAAATGTGCGAGCTAAAGAAACCTTTGATACAACAAAAAAACTCAAAGAATTATCTAAAAAAATTAGTTCTCAAATTAAAAAATTCAAAGTATAAAAGTCTAAAATTAAAGCGAGACAATTGCCTCGCTTTTTTTTCTTTTGAAAAAATTATTTATGGATAATTGTTCCTGTTTTACCTTCGAAAGCTTCCACAATTCTATCAATAGAAGTAATTAAAACCTCTGTTCCACCATTTTCAATAAATAATTTAGCCGCTTTAATTTTTGGTCCCATACTTCCTTTTGGGAATTGACCTTCCGCTAAATATTTTTCTGCATCAGAAATTGTTAATTCATCAAGATCAATTTGATTTGGGGTATTAAAATTGATAGCAACTTTATCAACTCCGGTTAAAATAACCAATTTTTCAGCACCGATTTGTAATGCCATTAACGCTGAAGCAAAGTCTTTATCAATCACAGCATCAATACCTTCTAAAGTACCGTCTTCATTATAATAAACGGGAATTCCACCACCACCGCAAGCAATAACAATATTTC
>Ga0256842_1000257_pt1 | contig 46430 bp, 52 predicted proteins | sample 4559240metaG_FD_185973 | JGI IMG/M metagenome (GOLD analysis project Ga0256842, IMG submission 185973) | Hydrothermal vent microbial communities from Guaymas Basin, Mexico - 4559-240 | ecosystem: Environmental > Aquatic > Marine > Hydrothermal vents | place: Mexico: Guaymas Basin | collected... | reverse complement strand
TAATTTGTAGGAGAGTAACCTCCAAGATGGATAGATATATCAAAAAGATTTGATAAAGGGGTAATCAATCCTCTCTCAAATGCTAAAGCATAGATAAATGGTTTAAGTGTAGAACCTGCACTAATAGTAGCCATTATCCCATCATTTTGCCCACCATCACTACTATAAAAATCATTTGAACCAACATAAGCTAATATCTCCATTGTTTTATTATCAATTACAATTGCACTTGAATTTGATATATTATATTTTTTCATCTTTTTAATATCATCTTTGAGATACTGCTCTATCTGTTGCTGAATTGATAAATCTATACTTAGATATTTTTTAAAACTTGGAATAGGTGCTTTTGAGGCTAAAGCCATCACTTCCAAAATTCTATTAGATAGATGTGGTGTTAATTTGGGTAATGCTCTTCTTTTAGGTAGTATCTTCTCTTTTAATGCTCTTTTGATTATATCTCTATTATATAGATTTGATACCCTATTTAATACAATATTTTTAAGAGTATTTACCCTTGTGATATTTTTAGGAGAGTTTTTATTTGGATTTTTGGGAATTGATATAAGGTAAGCTATTTGAGCAATAGATAGAGAACTAAGAGGGGCATTAAAATATAGATAAGAAGCCCCCTCAATCCCCTCAATATTCCCACCAAAAGGGGTATTATTTAGATATAATTTAAGTATCTCATCTTTTGAGTAGGCTAGTTCTATCTGAAATGCTCTAAATATCTCTGAAATTTTATTACTAATAGTACGAGGTTTATGGTACATCATTCGTGCTAATTGCATAGATATAGTAGAAGCCCCAATTACTCTATGATTGGTAAAATTAAATATAATAGCCCTAATTATAGCAAATGGATTAACCCCAAAATGATAAAAAAAATATCTATCTTCATACCCCAAAAGTATCTTTTGGACATCACTATTTAGCCTATCTATTGGCATTCGCACAAATCCATCACTACTTAATTTGATACTTAAAATTTTCCCATCTCTATCATAAAGAGTAGTAGAACGAGGTTTATTAAGTTTATTAATATCTAGTGGGAATAGATAGTTTAAAGCCATTAATAAAAATAGTATAGATAAGATATAATATAATAGCTTAATAGATTATCCTTTTATATAATTTATCCATCTTACTAAAATATCTATTAGAGTCTATTTAAGGTTAAATATTAACCAAAGAGTATTTTAGATAGAATTAATATATCAAAACTTAGAGGATATAATGAAAAAATTACCAATAGGAATACAGACATTTAGTAGAATAATAGAAGAGGATTACCTATATATTGATAAAACTAAAGAGGCTTAGGAACTAATAAATAGTGGGTCTATATTTTACTTTTTATCTCGCCCCCGAAGATTTGGGAAATCTCTATTTCTTGATACTCTTCAAGATATATTTGATGGTAAAAAAGAGCTATTTAAGGGATTATATATCTATGATAAGTGGAATTGGGAAGAGAAATATCCTGTCATTAAAATTGACTTCTTTGGAGATTTAAGAAGCCCTAATGAACTAAAAAAAGTAATCCTATCTATACTCAATTTTAATCAAAAGAGATTAGATGTCCAGTGTAATGAGATAGATAATTTTGGAGTATGTTTTAAAGAGTTAATTCAAAATAGTTCTAAAAAATATAACCAAAAGGTAGTAATATTAATAGATGAGTATGATAAAGCAATATTAGATAATCTTGACCAAATGGAAGTAGCCATAGAAAATAGAGAGATAATTAAATCTCTATATACTATATTAAAAGGAATGGAAAAATATATTAAATTTACACTTCTTACAGGAGTAAGTAAGTTTTCTAAAGCCTCTGTATTTAGTGGATTAAATATGATACAAGATATATCTCTAAATCCAAAATATGGAAATATATGTGGATATACTCAACAAGATATAGAGACAACCATTTTGCCATATTTAGATGGAGTAGATTTAGATAGATTAAAGAAGTGGTATAATGGGTATAACTTTTTAAAAGATAATCTATATAATCCATTTGATATTTTACTATTTATTGAGAATGATAAAGTTTTTGATAATTATTGGTTTGAGAGTGGTACACCTATATTTTTGATTAAACTAATTAAAGATAATAACTACTTTTTACCAAAATTATCTAATTTAACAGTAAATAAAAAACTATTAAATAGCTTTGATATAGATAATTTAGATTTAGAAGTAATCCTTTATCAAGCAGGTTATCTTACAATCAAAGAGATGTATATAGATGAGGATGAAGATATTATATATAGATTGAAATTACCAAATTTTGAGGTCAAAAAATCATTAAATCAATCTATTATACACTACTTATATAGAGATAAATCAAATAGTAATAAGCTTATTAGCAAAGCCTTAAGAGGTGGTAATTTAGAAGATTTCAAAAGTGCCTTAATAACTATGTTTGCAAATATTCCATATAATAATTTTGTAGGTAATAATATATTGTATTATGAGGGCTTTTATGCTAGTGTAATATATGTATATTTACAATCTTTAGGGCTTGATATTATCGGTGAAGATGTTACAAATAAAGGCAGAATAGATTTGACTATAAAGCTAAATAACTATATCTATATAATAGAGTTTAAAGTAGGAGATAGTAATGCTTTAGCTCAAATCAAAGATAAAAATTATCATCAAAAATATCTAAATAGTGGTAAAGAGATATATTTAGTTGGAATTAATTTTGATGAAGAGAAGAGAAATATATTTAAATTTGAGTGGGAGAGAAGTTAAATATTAACCAATCACCCATATTTAAAAAGCTCAAGAGAAGATTTATAAATTATTACAATCTACCCTTTAATCTATTAATCCTATCATTAGCAATTTTTAGTTGCGATAGGCTAATCTCTCCACTTTTATATAGTGAATATGTAGTATCTACAAGCTTTTTGGTGGTTAATATCTTTTTGGGGCTTATTTGATTACCAAATAGCATAATATCTACTCCTGCGTTAATTGAAAGTTTGATTATATCTCTTAGAGAGTAGTGTTTGCTAATGGCATACATCTGTAAATCATCGCTAATTACTACACCGCTATATCCCAAATCACCTCTTAGTAGTCCATTAACTGTATTTTTGGATAGAGAAGCTGGGTATTTGGTGTCAATTTTTCTATTAAATACATGGGCTACCATTATAGTATCTACCATTCCATTATCTATAAGCTTTTGATATGGGATTAGCTCTGATTTTTGCCAAGTTTTGGTAATATCTACAAAACCTTTATGGCTATCTCCTAGAGATGAGCCATGACCAGGGAAGTGCTTTAGTGAGGTTAATACTCCTTGATTGCTCATTGATTTGATAAATTTGGTGGCACTTGATACTACTACTTTTGGATTTTTGCCATACGAACGACCCAGTCCTACTATTACTCTATTTTTGGGATTGATTGCCAAATCTACTACTGGGGCTAGATTGAAATTTACTCCTACACTATTTAGCTCTTTTGCCATATAACTATATTCACCAAAATTATTAGTTTTGATTATTTGAGAGGGAGATGAGTATTTTCTACTAAATCCATTTTTGGGTGATAATCTTTGGACTCTTCCTCCCTCTTGGTCCACTGCTATTAATAGTCTGCCATTAGCAAATTTTTGAAGATTATTAGATAGAGTTTTGACTTGATGTGGAGAGCTTATATTTTTGGGTTTTGATTTATTTACTGGGTTTCTATCAAATAAAATTACTCCACCTAGATTATACTTTTTAATATCTTTTGTGATTTGAGAATTGGCATTAATATTTGTACCAAAAAATCCAACCATAAACATATTCCCAATTAATCTCTCCACCTCTGCCCTACTCTCTCCATAAATAAAAGAGAGCATTAATAATGTACCTAAAAATATTTTTTTCATCGTTTAACCTTTAAATGGTGTTAGCTTATATCCATATTTTCTCATAAGGTTCTCAACACCACCTTTTAGATTAATTAGATTATAGCCTAGTTTATAAGCCAAAAAATCAGCAATAACAGTAGTTCTACTTCCTGTTCTACATATAATCGCAAATTCTTCACCTTTTTTTACTATTTTATTTAGCTCTGATACAAACTTTTTGACATCATAAGCACCTTTTTCATCAAAAAACATAACTGTATAAGAATTTTTTATAATACCTGTCTCTCTCCACTCTGGTGGAGTTCTTATATCTATAATTTTAATATTTTTAATAGATGTTGGAGATGCCTCTATATGCTTTAGCGATGCAAAAGTTATAGAAGAGGTTAATAGTAGAGATAGTAATAGTTTTTTAAACATATTGTTTATTCCTTAAGTTTTTAATATCTGTATTTTATCATTATAGACTTAATTGATGATTTGTAGAGGTTAAAAATATCTTAACATAACATTATTTCTATCTATAATATTAAGCTATTTTCTATCAATTTTGCGATATAGTACATTAAAAAATGAGGATATTAAGTTTATGGATAAAATTAAAATTGGTGTAGTAACTACAAGTGATAGAGCAAGTCAAGGTATATATAAAGATATTTCAGGTGTAGCAATAATTGATACAATGAAAGAGTATCTACAAAATGAGTGTGAATATGAGTATAGATGTATAGCAGATGAGCAAGAATTAATAGAACAAACTCTAAAAGAGTTGAGTGATTTGGATTGTGATTTAATCGTAACTACTGGTGGTACAGGCCCTGCTATGAGAGATGTTACAACAGAGGCTACACTTAATGTATGCCAAAAGATTTTACCAGGATTTGGAGAAGAGATGAGAAGAGTAAGCCTCCAATATGTCCCAACTGCTATATTATCTCGTCAGACTGCTGGGATTTGTGATGGTTCATTAATCATAAATCTACCAGGTAAGCCCAAATCAATTAGAGAGTGTTTAGATGCAGTATTCCCTGCTGTACCGTACTGTATTGATTTGATTGGTGGTAAATTTATGGTAGCAAATGAAGATGTAATTAAAATTTTTAGACCAAAGGCTAAGTAATGGATATAGAGTTTATTAAGAGTAAAATAGGTGAAATTATAGTAGAACTTGAAAAAGAGGTTATGGAGGTGGTAAGTGATGAGACTATTGATAAGCAAAATACTAATTTAAGACTTAAACCATTGGCAAGTACCAAGAAAATTTTGACTAATGCTTTGGATAGTATTAAAATGGTTGATGAGTTGGCTCAAAAGTAACACAAGAAAATATTATAGATTTAAATAGAGAGGTGATAGATAAATGAAAAAAATACCATATGGAGTAAGTGATTTTAAAAAAATAAGAGAAAAAGATTACTACTATATAGATAAGACTAAATTTATAGAAAAGATAGAAGATAATAGTGATTTTTTATTTTTTCTTCGTCCAAGAAGATTTGGTAAATCTCTATTAATCTCTACATTAGAGAGCTATTATGATATATATTATAAAGATAATTTCAATGATATATTTAAAGATACCTATATCTATAAAAATCAAACTAAACTAAAAAGTAGTTTTCATATAATAAGATTTGATTTTAGTAGAGTTGATGTTACTGATTATATTAATAGTTTTCAAGAACATATTATATTTGTAATCAATCAATTTATCAAAAAATATAATCTACCAATAGAGTTTGATTTTCAAAGCCCATTAGGTAGATTAGAGATACTATTTGGATATTGTACATTAAATCAACTACCAATTTATATTTTAATAGATGAGTATGATAATTTTATAAATAAAATTCTAATAGATAATATAAATAGCTATAAAGATTTAGTAACTACCAAAGAGGCATTTTACAAACAATTCTTTACCATGCTAAAAGTAGGCACAACTGGGACAGATGCCCCAATCAAAAGAATGTTTTTTACAGGTGTATCACCTTTAGCTCTATTTGATGTAACAAGTGGCAGTAATATTGGTGCTAATATATCCATGGACGATTTATTTAATAATATGGTAGGAGTTAGTAGAGATGAATTAGATGAAATGATAAGCTACTATAAATTTGATAGTATCAAAGATAAAATTATATCAAGGACTAATGAATGGTATAATGGTTATAGATTTGATGAGAATATAAAAGATACAATCTATAATACTGATATGATACTATATTACCTAAAATCATTTATATATAAAAATGAAGAACCAAGGAACCTAATAGATATAAATGTCCGAACCGACTACTCTAAACTCAAATATTTAGTATATACATCAAAAAAACTAAATGGAAACTTTGACCTATTAAACCAATTAATTAGAGATGAAGAGATAATAATATCTGAAATCAAAGATAACTTTTCAGCATTTGAGATGCTTGAAAAAGAGAATTTCATATCCTTTTTATTTGCTTTGGGGTTTGTAACTATTCAAAAAGAGTTATTTCAAATAAAAGTAAGAATTCCAAATCAAACTATCAAAAAGATTGTAGCAGATTTTATATATAGTGCTTTTAAAGATGTTGATTTTAATATCCACCTACAAAAATTCAATAATCTATTAGCAAATTTTGCACTCAATAAAGATTTAGAAATATTTCATTATCTAAACGAAGTAGAAAAAACCCAATCTGTAATTAGAGATTATATAGATGGAGAGGGATTTATAAAAGGCTTTTTAACTGCTTATCTATCTCTAAATCCATACTATGAGGTTAAAACAGAATTTGAGGTAACTAAAGGATTTGTGGATATACTGCTTAATCCAATTAAAGATGAGATAGTTTATGGGGCTATAATAGAACTTAAATATATATCTAATTCTAAATATAGTGATAAGCTATTAAGTGAAAAAGTGGAAGAGGCAAAAACCCAACTTGATAGATATAATATAAAAGATATTAAAAATATGGTAGATAAGCCTTTTGTTAAGATTATTTTGGTTTATAAGGGGTGGGAGTTGGTTTATTGTGAGAGGTATATTAACCAAAATAAAGGAGAAATCAATGCAAAATAAAACAACAATAAAATGTCCAAACTGTAAAACTCAAATAGATGTAAATGATGTCATCTATCATCAATTAGAAGAGGAATTAAAACAACAAACTATAGATGAACTCAAAAAAGAGTTACAAGAAGAGCATAATGATTCTCTAAAACTTTTAGAAAAAGAGCTAAAAGAGAAATCATTACAAGTGATAGAGCTAAATAGAAGTAAAGCAGAGGTAGAGAAGCTAAAGAGAGAGCGATTAGAGATAGAAGATAAAATCAAAGCAGATTCTCAAAAAATTTTAAATCAAAAACTTCAAGAAGAGAAACAAAAAATTGAGCAACTTTTCAAAGAAGAGAGTGAGCGAAAAATAAAAGCTAATGATGATATGATGAATGTGATAAAAGAGGAGTTGAGACAAGCCAAACAAAAAGAGCAAGAGATAAGAAAAGAGACTCAACTTGAACAAAAAAGATTTGAAGAGGAGAATGAGAGAGAAGTTAAAAAGCTAATTAATCAAGAAAAAGAGAAGCTTCAACAAAAGTTTTTGTCAGAAAAAAATGAATCTATACTAGCACTTCAACAAGAACTATCTCAAAAGTCAGAACAGATAAAAGAGCTAAATACTTCAAAAATAGAGATAGCCAAATTAAAAAGAGAGAGAGAAGAACTAGAAGCAAAACTAAAAGCAGATTCTCAAATAGCATTAGAAGAGAAACTTTATGAAGAGAGATTAAAAATTCAAAAAACTTTAGAGCAAGAAAATGAGCTTAAACTAAAAGCCAAAGATGAAAGCATAGAACAGATTAAAAGAGAACTAGATAACGCTAGAAGAAAAGCAGAACAGGGTTCTATGCAAATTCAAGGCGAAGCATTAGAGCTTGAAATTGAATCTTGGCTCTCATCTCAATTCCCTTTTGATGTGATAGAAGAGGTCAAAAAAGGGGCATTTGGAGCTGATTGTATTCAAAAGGTAAATACTCGTGATATTGCAAATTGTGGTATTATATGTTATGAGTCCAAAAATACCAAAGCTTGGAGTGATGGGTGGATAGATAAGCTTAAACAAGATATGATAAATGTTAATGCCAATTTGGGTGTGCTTATAACATCTGTATATCCCAAAAATATGAGAAGAATGGGGTTTGTTGATGGGATTTGGGTATGTAGTTTAGATGAGTTTAAGGGGAGTTCATCTCTACTTAGAGAATCACTAATTAAACTACATAAAACAGTAAAAAAAGAGGAAAATAGAGGAGATAAGATGAATCTGCTCTATAACTATATGACTGGAAATGAGTTTTCTATGCAGATTACTTCAATAGTTGATGGATTTATCAAAATGCAAGAGGAGTTGGAGAAAGAGAAGAGGTCTTTAATGGCATCTTGGAAACGAAGACAAAAAACTATTGATGGAGTTTTGGCAAATACTACTGAAATGTATGGCTCTCTTCAAGGGATTGCAGGTGATAGTGCTATTGCACCTATTGAAGCATTAGAATTAGCTGAGTAAATTAAGCAATATAATGGTGGATTTCACCCACCAATATTTAAAAAGAGATAAAAAATATGAAAGCATCCAACATTACAAATATAGTTTCAAAACTTATCAAAGAGAGGTTACCTGTATTTATATGGGGAGCTCCAGGGATTGGTAAATCATCTATTGTCAAATCAATAGCCAAAGATATGAATTTAGAATTTATCGATTTAAGACTTGCTCTACTTGACCCAACAGATTTAAAAGGTATTCCATTTTTTGATAGCAAGACCAATCAAGGAGTTTGGGCAAAACCAAGCTTCTTACCTGATAGCAGTAGCAAACGCAAAGGAATACTATTTTTAGATGAGATAAACTCTGCTCCACCTGCTGTCCAAGCCTCTGCTTATCAATTGGTATTAGATAGAAAAGTTGGTGAATATACTCTGCCTGATGGGTGGAGTATTGTTTCTGCTGGTAATAGAGAAAGTGATAGAGGAGTAGTTTATCGTATGCCCCCTCCCCTTGCTAATAGGTTTGTTCATTTTGAGATGGAGGTTGATTTTGATGATTGGAAAACTTGGGCATATCAAAATGGTATTGATAGTTCTATAATCTCATTTTTACAATATGATAATAGTATGCTGTTTAATTTTGATGCCTCATCTAATCAAAAAAGTTTTGCTACACCGCGGAGTTGGGAATTTGCTAATACTATTGTCAAACAAGATATAGATAAAAATCTGCTTCTTGAGACTCTAAGTGGAGCAGTGGGAGAAGATGGAGCTGTGGGGTATTTAAGCTTTAAAAAGGTAATGAATACTCTACCTAATATTAATAAAATATTAAATGGGACAATCAAAGAGATAGAAAATAGTGATGATATTAAAGTAATGGTTGCCCTATCTATTGGAATAGTAAATGCTATTAAACTATCAAATAATTCTGATTATATTGATAATATTTTAGAATTTTCTCTAAATATCCCAAGTGAGTTTGCTATTATGCTAATCAAAGATTTGGAACTAAACTCAATTAATGTAGAGGGTAGTAAAATATGGAGTAGATGGGTGGATAAGTTTGCTTATCTATTGGTATAGAGATGTTATTATATATCCATATTCCATATTGTGATTCTAAATGTTATTATTGTAGTTTCAACTCATATACAGATAAATTTGATACAAGAGAAGATTATATGAAAGCTTTATATATTGATTTAGAGTATCAATTAAAAGATATTAAATATAAAAGTATCAAAACTATTTTTATAGGTGGTGGGACTCCATCTACCATTAAACCATCTCTTTATAGAGATATATTTAATTTAATCAAACCATATTTAATAAATAGTTGTGAGATTACTACCGAAGCCAATCCAAACTCTGCCTCTTATGAGTGGTTAGAGGGTATAAAAAAATTGGGTATAAATCGTATAAGTTTTGGGGTTCAAAGCTTCAATGAAGATAAACTAAAAAGACTTAATCGTTCTCACTCTCCACAAATAGCAATAGAAGCGATTAAAAATGCTAATATTATAGGATTTGAAAATATCTCACTTGATATTATATACTCATTTGAGAGAGATACTAAAGCACTACTAAAAGATGATATAGATATAGCCTTTAGCCTACCAATTAATCATATATCAGCTTATGAACTCACCATTGAAGATGGCACAAAATTTGCCAATACCCCACAAGTCAAAGTAGATAGCTTAGATATATCATACTTTATAAGAGATGAGATAACCAAAAGAGGATTTAAGCAGTATGAAGTATCAAACTATGGCACTTATCAATCAATACATAATATTGGATATTGGAAATTAGATGATTATATCGGAGTAGGTGCTGGTGCTGTTGGATTTAGAGATAACCAAAGATTATATACCCAAACTAATATAGATAGATATATATCCAATCCCAATTATAGAGATATAGAGGAGTTAAGTAGTAGTGATATTTTAATGGAAAAGTTGCTACTTGGATTTAGAAGTATTGTTGGAGTAGATAGAAAAATATTAGATAAAGATATGATAAAAAGAGCTAATTATTTGGTAGAGAGAGATAAAATATATATAGAAGATGGGGTGTATTATAATAGAGATTTTTTATTGAGTGATGAGGTGGCTTTGTATATTTTGGGATAATATATCTGGTGGGTTATCACCCACCCTACAAGAAAATTCTAGCAAATTATATTTAATGGATAGTTTTTACAACTCTTATATCCTCTTCTATCTGCACTTTTAACTCTATTAAATTATCAAATTTTTTATTATCTCTAATAAATTTTAGCCATTTGATAGTAGCATAATATGAGTTTAATATTATATTTGTATCTATAATATGAGTTTCAATAGCAAAGTTATTATCCGTAGAGGTGCGATTGCCTATGAAACTAATTGATTTGTACCATATATTATTTATTAGAATTTCTGTGGCATATACTCCATCTTTTGGTAAGGTGTAATTATCGGTTTCTATATTTATGGTTGAAACCAACTCTTTTGAACCAATGCCTTGTCCTTTTATTATCTTACCTTTACACTCATAGTATCTACCTAACATACCATTAGCTAATTCTATCTTGCCATCTTTAATAGATTTTCTAATTACTCTTGAGTGTAGTGATATATTATTATAAAATATCTCCCCTATTACAGTAACTTTACCTTTGAATATATCTCTTAGATGTGATATATTTCCACTTTTTTTATATCCAAATTCAAAATCATATCCAACTATAATATCTTTTAAATTTGGAAAATCTTCTATAAGTTTATCTATAAATTGAGATGGGTTTAAATTAGAAATGGTTCTAAAGTGATAAAAGTATATTGGAATATCTACAAAATCTCCTCTTCTATATCCTGCTGTAATACTTCCACAATTTCTCTCTATTACTACAATAGCATCAGCTTTTGATATAAGTGATTGATGTGCTTTATGAATACCATCAAACGAACCAATAGCAATAGAAGTTATATTATTATCTACTCTCAACTTACTTCTTACCAAAAAATTTATAAAAAAAGTTTTTTACTCTTTTGATAGGAGTACGAGATATTGCCAATTCACCTTGTGCTATATCTATATTAATAGTACTACCTGCCCCTATCATTACATCATCTGATATATTTATAGGTGCAACTAATTGTGTATCAGAACCTATAAATACATTTTTACCAATAATAGTTTTATACTTATTTTTGCCATCATAATTACAAGTAATCACCCCTGCCCCAATATTAGTACCACTATCAATCTCACTATCTCCTAAATATGATAAGTGTCCAGCTTTTACACCATTTAAAGTAGATTTCTTGACCTCAACAAAATTACCAATATGAGTATCTATAATACTACTTTGTGGGCGAATTCTAGCCATTGGGCCAATTGAAGAGTTATCAATTATACTATCTTCTATCACACTATGTGCCTTGATATGAGATGACTTAATATGAGTTTGCCCCTCAATAGTTACTCCATTTTCCAATATCACTTCACCCTCAAATGATGCCCTACTATCTATATAAATAGTATCAGGCATTCTCATAGTTATACCATCTTTCATAAGTTGAGTTTTGATTTTATCTTGCATTATCATCTCTGCATTAGATAAATCCAATTTAGAATTTACACCTTTAAACTCATCTTCATCTACAAATATTGGATTAACACTACAATTATCATCAACTGCTAGTTTAATAATATCTGTAAGATAATACTCTTTTTGAGCATTATTGTTATTAAGCTTAGGGATATATCTATCTAATATATCACGAGACAAGGCATAAACCCCTGCATTTACACTATTTATCTCTTTTTGGGTATCGCTACAATCTTTCTCTTCAATTATCTCTTTGACTTGATTATCTACAATATCTACTCTACCATAACTAGATGGATTATCAAGAGAGATAACGCTCATATTAATATCAGATAATGACGAAGTAAGCTTATCAATAGCACCTTTAGTAACCAAAGGCATATCACCATTTAATATCACAACTCTATCATACTTAGGAGTAATACCCATCATAGCCCCACCAGTCCCAGGAAAATTGGCTACATCTTGAATATGATAAGAGATATTAGAGTAGTGAGCATCAATCTCATCTTGAATTAACTTAGCTTTATGATTTAATACAACAGTAATATCATCAGACACCTCTAATCCTGCCTCAATAGCATAAAAGAGCATAGCCTTACCAGATATTTTATGTAAAACTTTAGGAGTATTGGACTTCATTCTAGTCCCCTGTCCAGCTGAAAGAATAACTATACTTATAGACATATATAACCTCTTAAAAATATATTAGATTGTTTTGTTCTTTTGGATTGCTTAAGCTAACCCTACAAAATATTGATAGAATTATATCACAATTATACAAAGTTATAAAAATCACCTACTTTTCACTATTTTTTAGATAAAATTTGATAATTTAAAAAATCAAAGGAATATATATAATGGGATTAAGTATAGGATTAGTAGGATTACCAAATGTTGGTAAATCAACTACATTTAATGCACTAACAAAGGCTCAAAATGCAGAGAGTCAAAACTATCCATTTTGTACGATAGAACCAAATAAAGCAGTTGTACCAGTACCTGATAAGAGATTAGATGAGTTAGCTAAGATTGTAAATCCAAAGAAGATTCAATACTCTACTCTTGATTTTGTAGATATAGCAGGGCTTGTAAAGGGTGCTAGTAAGGGAGAGGGGCTTGGTAATAAATTTTTATCAAATATCAAAGAGACAGAGGTTATATTACATATTGTAAGATGTTTTGATGATGATAATATTACTCATGTAGAGAACTCAATAGACCCAATTCGTGATATAGAGATTATTGAACAAGAGTTACTATTTGCCGACCTTGATGCTATGGAAAAGAGAGTATCTATGCTATCTAAAAAGGCAAAAGGGAATGATAAATTAGCTAAAGCTCAATTAGTAATAGCAGAAGAGTTATTAGAGTTTATTGGAGAGGGTAATCCTGTAAGCATGTATGATAAGCTTGATAGTGAAGAGTTTAAAGCTATTAATAAAGATTTAAGACTACTTAGTTCAAAAGATATAATTTATGCTCTAAATGTAGATGAAGATGGATTGGGTGAAGATAATGAGTATGTAAAAGTAGTCAAAGAGTATGCCTCAAAAAAAGATTGTGAAGTTATCAAATTATGTGCCAAAGTAGAAGAGGATATGGTGGATTTTGATGATGAAGAGAAGATGGAGATGCTAAACGAACTTGGAGTAGAAGAGAGTGGATTAGACCAGATTATTCATAAAGGATTTGATAAACTTGGGCTTATGAGCTATTTTACAGCAGGAGTAATAGAGGTTAGGGCTTGGACAATTGGCAAAGATACCACAGCACCAAAAGCAGCAGCAGTAATTCATAATGACTTTGAAAAAGGGTTTATCCGAGCAGAGGTTATAGCTTATGAAGACTTTATCACTTATGGTGGAGAGAGTGGAGCAAAAGAGGCTGGTAAAAATAGACTAGAGGGTAAAGAGTATATAGTAGCTGATGGTGATGTGATGCACTTTAGGTTTAATGTATAATGAAAAAAGTATATATAGTTTTGGTAGCTTTTCTATTTTTATTAGGTTGTAATAGTGGTAAAGGTAGTTTTATACATACAATAGATTTAAATGGTAGTGTAGCCCAAAATGTATCAAAATTAGAGGGTATTATCAAAAAAAGTGGATTGATACATTTCTATAATTTAGACCATAAAAAGAATGCCAAAGATATAAATATGACTCTAAGAGATACAACGGTAGTCGTCTTTGGAAATCCATATATGGGTACAAAGCTTATGAAATGTAATCAAACTATGGGGATAGATTTACCTCTAAAGATGTTGATTTATGAAAATTTTGATGGAGAGACTAAAATGAGCTATACAAATCCTGAATACTACTCATCAAAGCATAATATCAAAGATGCAAAGTGTTTAAATATTATTAAAAAAGCTAATATTGCACTTGATGCTATTGCTTTTGAGTTGAAAAAATAGTGATTAAAATATATGAATAGCTAACCATATTGTCCCATTTTCAACATTTTCAATAGTATGATTTGTTTGAGATGGGATAAATAGGGTATCACCTTTAATTAGATTATGTAGTTTATTATTCATTTTAATAGTTGCCCTACCCTCTATAATCAATACCCACTCATCTTCATCTTGAATATACTCTATGGTATCTAAATTATCAGAACTTATAATTCTAACTATTTTTATATTTTTATGAGCGAGTAGTGTGGTGAATTTTTCGCTATTTATTGGGGGGTTTATGTTTTTGAGTATATTCATTTGAGTACTTTATAATTATGGTGATCACGATTGGACTTGAACCAACGACTTCTTCCATGTCAAGGAAGTACTCTACCACTGAGTTACGCGATCATTTTGAAGTCCAAATTATATCTTTTGCTTCCTTAAAGTATGTTGTAAAATAGATATGATATAATACCCTAAAAAAAGGTTCAAGATGTCAAAACAGCACATCACTTCTTATATATCACAAGTTTTTGGTAAATTTGCCAATAGAGAGTTCTCCAAACCAATTCAAGGTATTATTAATACAGGTTATGTAAAGTTAATGGGGCTTAATATGAGTGAATTTGATACTCCAAATAGTTATAAAACACTTAACAAACTTTTTATTAGAGAGTTCAAAACTCCTAGAAAAATAAATACAAAATATACTCTAATATCACCTGTTGATGCACTTATTAGTGATTGTGGTAAGATAGAAGATGGTTATGCTTATCAGATTAAGGGTATGGAGTATAGACTTAATGAACTTTTGGGTAAGCAATATACGGGGTATGATAAGATGTTGGAGGGAGGAGAGTTTATAAACTTTTATCTATCTCCAAAAGATTATCATAGATACCATATTCCAATGGATTTACAAGTATTAAGTATTACTCATATACCTGGGAAATTATATCCTGTAAATAATCGTTATCTCACAAAAAAGAAAAATCTATTTATTGAAAATGAGAGAGTGGTAATTAAAGTAAAAGATAGAAAAGATAAAATTCACTTTTTGGTTCTTGTGGGGGCTTTGAATGTGGGGCAGATGGTGGTATCATTTGAAGAGAATATCACTATAAATATCAAACTTCACGAAGAGTCATATTATGAGTATAGTGATTTGAAACTCAAAATCAGTGAGCTTTTTGGATATTTTAAGATGGGTTCAACTATTGTAATGTTATCTCAAAAAGATGCTATTATTCCTGATGTAAAAGAGGGACAAAATGTGAAATTTGGAGAAAGAATAGGAGTATTATTATAAAAAAGGAGTTATATATTTTTGATATGGATGGGACTTTGATAGATAGTTCTATTACCATAGCTAATGCTATTAATTTTGTGAGGGGGAAGCTACATTTAGAGCCTATGAGAAGTGAAGATATATTAAAAGATGTCAATAATCATACTCTAAACCCTGCTAAACACTTTTATAATATAGAAGAGTTTGAACCAATCCATGAGGAGTGGTTTAATAGCTATTATAGTGCAAACCATCATAAAGAGTTGATAGTATATGATGGTATCAAAGATATGCTAGAGGATATAAAAGCTCATAATAAAAAGTTGGCATTAGCTACAAATGCTTATAAAATATCTACTATTGAGTCATTAAAATTTTTGAATATCTTTCATCTATTTGATGCTATTGTATGTCATGATGAGGTAGAGGCTAGTAAACCTAGCCCTGATATGCTATTTAAGATTTTAGATAAGCTTAATATCTCTAATGAGAATGCTATATTTATTGGAGATGGTAGCCGTGATTTATTGGCTAGTAGGAGTGCTAATATTGATTATTTGATGGTAAATTGGGGCTTTAGTGATGATGATAAGAGTGCAATTTTGAGTGTAGAGGAGCTAAGAGATAGATTATAAAGATTTAGATAAATTAGTAATATGTTATAAATGCAATGAAATTCATACAATTATAGAACTTAAACCACACTCACAAGCACACTGTAATAGATGTAATGCAATGCTATATAAAAAAACTGATAGCAAAATGCTAGATAAACTATTAGCTATTAGTATATCTGCGATAATGTTTTTTATTCTTGCAAACTCTTTTACTATTATCAAAATGGATATAATGTATAGCTATGAATCGCTTAATATCTTATCTATGCTTTTTCGTCTTTTTGATATGCAATACTATATTGTGGGTATCTTTATTGCACTATTTATATTTATTATTCCTCTTTTATCTATAACTTTATATATATCTATTGCTATATTACTGAAAATGAAAATATATCCAGAGTATGCTAGAGAGATATTAGTCTTAATATCTAATCTTAGCCATTGGAATATGTTGGATATATTTTTGATTAGTATTCTTGTGGCATTAGTTAAATTAGCTAATTCATTTGATATATCATTTGATGTATCATTTTATTCACTACTTATCTTTATACTATTAGAGATTTATATTACAAGTCATATCAAGATTTTTAATTTATGGCAGATGTATGATAGGGCTTATAATGAGTAGTAAGCTTATACGATGCCCTAAGTGTGAAGCTGTCAATATAGATACAGGAGATGAGATAGAGTGTAGAAGATGTCATAAAAAAATATACAAAAACAAACAATATAGTCTAAACCTCACAACGGCATATTTAACTACGGCCATAATAGCTTTTATTCCTGCTAATATATATCCTATGCTTATAGTAACTCAATTTGGAGTAAGCCAAGAGAGTAATATTATTGAGGGAATTATACATATATATGAGAATGGTTCTTATGGTATTGCATTAATTATTCTATTTGCATCTGTATTTGTACCTATTATTAAGTTTATTCTATTAATATACTTAATAATATCTACAAAGTTAAATAGTCATAAAGACCACCATAGCAAACATAGAATATTCTATATTACAGAGATAATTGGTCCATGGTCTATGATTGATGTATTTGTAGTAGCTATTTTAGCATCATTAGTTCATATTGATAATATAGAAATCATTGCAGGAAGTGCATCAACGGCATTTGCTATTATGGTATTTTTTACCCTACTCTCTGCTCTATCATTTGATACACGAACAATGGATTAAATTTAAAGGATAAAACTAATATGAAAGAGCCTAAAATCAAAAAAAATTTTGGATTTAAACTATTTACTTCAATTTGGATAGTACCCATTATAGCATTTTTAATTACTATATCATTAGCATACCAACACTTCTCGCAAATGGGAAAAGAGATTAGAATATATTTTGATTCAAGTAGTGGATTAAAAGTCAAGAGTAAAGTACAATATAGAAATGTTGCTATTGGTGAAGTAACAAAGATATTATTAGATGATGATAGTGAGGGTGTAGTTGTAGTAGTAAGAATGGATAAAGGCACAAAAAAGTATCTCAATAATAAAACAGAATTTTGGATAGTTAAACCAGAAGTTGATAGTAGTGGAATATCAGGACTAGAGACTCTTATATCAGGTGCTTATATTGGATTATATACCCAAAAAGATAAATCATTCAAAAAAATATTTCAAGGTCTAAATAAACCTCATAAAAGTAGAGGTGATGGAATATATTATACCCTTACAACCAATAAAACGCATATAAATGTAAGTAAAAATAGTCCCGTATTTTATAAAAATATAGAAGTTGGTAGAATAGATAAGGTAGAACTTGATGATAATATGAGAATGGATATTGTTATATTAATAGAAAATAGATATACAAAATATATTAATATTAGCAGTAAATTTTGGATAAGAAGTGCATTAGATATTAATTTTGAAAATAGTAACCTTAATATAAATTTTGCACCAATTGGGGATATATTAAAAGGTGGATTGGAATTTTCTACAAATTTTAATATAGAAGAGATAGAGATACCCAAAGATTATAGATTTGCACTATATCAAAGCCGTTCGGCATCTCTAAATAAAAAACTAGGAGTTGGTGGGACTTATATAAAAAGATTTATAATGGAATTTGATGATAAGATGTCTAATATCAATCAATATGCAAGTGTGAAATTTAATGATTATATTATTGGAGAGATTACAAGAATAGAGTTTAATTATGATATTAAAGATAAAAAAATCAAAACAAAACTAGAAACAACCATTGATACATCTGCTTTTTATGATAAAAATATTAGATATAAAGATGGATTTGATAATCTAAAAGATGCCGTTAGAATGGGACTAAGAGCAAGAGTAGATACAGAAAACCCTATTACAAATACCATATTTATAGATTTAGACTTTGTAGAAGATGATAAAAATCAGACTATTAAAATGGCTAAAAATAGTAATTTTATATTTCCTACATATAAACAAACAGAGAGTGAAATTATAAAAAACCTTAATATTATATTCAATAAATTTAAAAATCTTCCTCTTAAAGAGCTACTTGTATCTACAACTAAACTTATAGATGATAGTAATAAACCAATCACAAACCTACTCTTAGAGTTTAATAGCAGTGCATCACTTCTCAATAAAATATTAGCTCAAAAAGATATGAAAAGACTCCCATCTTCTCTTAATAAAACTATAAAAAAACTAGATAAGCTAATAACATCTATGACAAAACTAAGTGATGGAGATGGAGAGAAATCAATATTAGCAAGTCAATTCTCTGATATGTTAAAACAACTTACAGAGGCATCAATATCTATGAATAAATTTGCAACAAAACTAAATAAAAAACCTAATTCACTAATATTTGGAGATTAAAATGATAAAAAAAACTATATTAATTACGATATTACTACTACTTAATAGCTGTACTTCATCTATATATCTAATAGGTATGGATAGTTTAGATAAAATATCTACTAGAAATATTAAAACAAGCATTGGAATTGCCAAAATAGATATGCCACAATACCTATTATCTGGTAAGTTAGCTATATTAAAAGGCAATAAAATAGAGTATAAAAGTGATGCTAAATGGATAGGCAACATAGATAAAAGATTGCAAAAAGAGATAATTAGATATATACAAGAGAGACTACCAAAATCAAATATCACAGAGTACCCATGGAATATATCAAAACTACCAAATATAAATATTAAAATAGTAATCACTAAGTTTATATCAAATGAAGAGGTGGTAGAACTAAAATCTACCTATAAAATATATAATAAAAAATTTGATAAACGAACCATATATCAATTTAATACAATAGTAAAACATAAAAATAGTAGTGAAGCAGTAGTAAAAGCTATGAGTCAAGCATTTAATAGGTTATCAAAGAGTATATATAACAAGATAGATTAATATGCTCTTAAATACCCATTTTGACTAAGATATAGATATAATTTACCTAATAGTTTATCTCCCGACTTCGCCCCAAACCTTCCTTAAGCAACGACTAAATCCCCACCCACTAAGGAAAGTTAAAGCTCTCGCGTTATAATACCCCAAGGAAAACAAACAACTAAAAAATAACTCTAATCTAAAAAAGAGTAAAATTAGATAAGAAATGAAAAAAGGTCTATCTCTTCATTATCTTTTAAATAGTCTTTTATTCCATTCTCTGAAATTTTTGTTATATCTTCTTGTATAACATTCCAATTTGGTCTATTCTTTTTTAATGTTTTAACTGCCCATTTATTAATCTCAACAGCAATTTTAGTATTAAACCCTGCTTGTTCTAGTCCCAAAGCTAAACCACCTGCACCTGCAAATAGTTCAATTACATTGTATCTATACAATCTTCAAAATCTCTCTTAAATCTTTGGTATCTACTATATTAGTAGATGCCTCTTTAAGTATAGGTTTAGCACAAAATGCTACTCTTGTATCTGCATGGGCAAACATACTAAGGTCATTTGCTCCATCTCCAACTACAAGTGTATCTTCTCTTCCAATAGATAATAGGTTTTGAAGTCTTACTATCATATCTCCTTTTGAGCTTGAAAACATCATATCGCCACCTACTTTTCCAGTGAGTATTCCATTTTCATCATGTAAGATATTAGCAAAATCAGCATCAATTCCTAGCTCTTTTGAAGCAGGAGAGGTGGCATTTCTAAATCCACCAGAGAAACATACTACCGTATATCCTTTGGCTTTAAGTCCCTCTATTACCTCTTTTGCTCCATTCATTAATGGTAAATCTCTACAAATATCATCTACTACTGATTTCTTCAACCCTTTTAAAAGTGCTACTCTTGTAGAGAGAGAGTCAAAAAAGTCAAGCTTTCCTGCCATTGCTCTCTCTGTAATAGATGCTACTTTCTCTTCTAATCCTAATGGTTTGGCTAAAAAGTCTATAGTTTCTCCGTCCATTAGAGTAGAGTCAAAATCAAAAACTGCTAATTTGCTAAATTCTCTCACTTTAAATACTCCAAAGTTGCCAATTCTACTTTTTTACCCTTTTGTTCTAATACAACTACTGTTATATCATCACCTACATTATATCTCTCATCTAAATTATTTACTCTACTTTTAGCTACTTTTGAGATATGTAAAAGAGCATCAAAACCATCTGGCATCTCTATAAACATACCAAAATCAACTATTTTTTTGATTTTACCATTGTACTCTTTGTTTATCTCATAAGTTTGTTGTTTTTTAGTTGGGGCAGAGGCTATTTTTTCTATATGTGCTTTGGCATCTGCTACTTTAATTGGGCAAGTACCACTCACTTTTACACCACCTACATCTCTTTTAATATCAATACTTACTTCAAATTTCTCAATTATATCTCTAATTGTAGCTCCTGCTTTACCAATAATATCTACAATTTTACTTGGATCAATATGGAAAAACTCTGTTGATGGTAGTGCTTGGCTTTTTTGGATATTGCTTTGAGCCTCTCTCATTATAGATAATATATGTTGTCTTGCTACTGTTGTTTTAGATAATACCTCTTTTAGAATTTCAAGTTTAATTCCACCAAGTTTTATATCAAGTTGAAGAGCAGTTATCCCCTCATTAGTACCACAAATTTTAAAATCCATATCTCCATCATGGTCTTCTAATCCCATAATATCAGTAAGAACTGCATATCTATCACCCTCTACAATCACACCCATAGCCACACCAGCCACCAAAGATACAGACTCTACCTCTGCTCCAGCCATAGCAAGAGAACCACCACAAACAGTAGCCATAGAAGATGAACCATTACTCTCTAAAACCTCTGATACCAATCTTACACTACCATCATATCTCATATCAAAAGATGACTCTAATGCTCTTTTGGCTAAATTACCATGTCCTAGTTCTCTTCTCCCTGGAGGTCCTTGATATTTAGCCTCTCCTACTGAAAAGCCTGGGAAGTTATAATGAACCATAAGTTTCTCATATTGTGTATTTTTATCAGTTATCAAATCATAAGATTGAGCGCCTTTAACATCACCTAAAGTAGCACTTACTAAAGTTTGAGTTTGTCCTCTTGTAAATAGACATGAACCATGAACACTTGGTAAAATATTGGTCTCTATTGAGATAGGTCTAACCTCATCTAATGCCCTTCCATCTGCTCTAATATTATCATCTAATATCATAGCCCTTACAATCTCTCTTTTATGCTTCTCTACTACACTTTGAGCCACTTTTTTATCTATTGTATTATCATCGTTAGAGTAATCCTCTATTACTCTTGCTACTACTTTTTTAAGTTCACTACTTCTTTCACTTTTTGCCATAGATGATACAGCTTTTTTAATATCACTAGAGAAATCACTACCTACTTTTTGATATAACTCTTCATCAAATGTATCTTGTGCTAAAGGTAGTTCAAGAGGAGTTTTAGTTACCTTTTTGAAATCATCTTCAAATCTACTTGTAGCTATATCAATGGCACGAGAAGCATACTCAATAATATCTACCATCTCCTCTTGTGATACCTCATTTGCCTCTTGATGTTCAATAGTCAATGGAATTGCACCAGAAGTTGGGTCTAATACACCAAAGTTTTCAACTTGGGCTTTCATTGATGCAATTGAACGCATCTCTATCATCATTACATCTTTTCCCTTACCCACTACAAGCAGGTCAAGAGTAGAGTTTTGAAGTTGAGAGTTTGTAGGATTTAATATAATTGTATCATCTACTTTACCTATTCTTACACCAGCAATCGCACTTTGGACTGGAATATCAGAGGTAAATAGAGTGGCATTTGCAGTATGAAGTGCTGCTATTTGCATATCTACATTCTCATCACTACTTACTACCATTATAGTAAGGACTACCTCATAATGAAACCCTTTTGGGAATAGTGGACGGATTGACCTATCTACAATTCTTGAAGTAAGAGTCTCAAAGTCCCCTGGTTTTGTCTCTCTTTTGATAAATCCACCAGGTATTTTGGCATTAGCATAAGCTTTTTCACTATATTGAACTGTAAGAGGTAAAAAGTCTTCATCAATTAATTTCTCTTCTATCGCAATCGCACCAATTAATACTGCCTTACCACATCTATACATAACAGCACCACTAGCTTGTTTCGCAATTTTACCAAATTCATATTTCTCATCTAAATTATTGACATTTATCTCAAATATCTCTTCTTGCATCTTACCAATTCCTTTTATAGACCTCTAAAAAGTCATATTAATTATTTGGTTTAATTGTATCTAAAATATAATTAAATCTTCTATACTATGTTACAAGTTATAAAGTTATATTAGGATATACTTTGAGCAATATTAATTTCAAAAGATGAATATAAAGAGTATAAAAATGGCAAAGAAAAAGAGTATATTTGAGTGTCAATCTTGTGGATTTCAATCATCTAGGTGGATTGGGAAATGTACAAGTTGTGGTGGTTGGGATAGTATGATAGAACTTAGTGGTGAACAGGTTAAGTTTTTGGAAGAGACTAAAAAAATATCCAAAAATATTAGTTCAAAAGCCCAATCTATTATGGATATAAAAGAGGATAATGTTACAAGGTTTAGTTCATATAGTAGTGAGCTTGATTTAGTATTGGGTGGTGGTATTGTATCAGGTTCACTTACTCTAATTGGTGGTAGCCCTGGTATTGGTAAATCTACACTACTTCTCAAGATAGCAGGAAACTTAGCATCTAATGACAAAAGAGTTTTATATGTTTCAGGAGAAGAGTCAAATGGACAGATAAAGCTAAGAGCAGATAGATTAAATGCTAATGAGAGAGAGCTTTATCTATTATCTGAAATTAATCTATCATCTGTAATTAATGAAGTAAATAATACCCGTTATGATTTTCTTATAATAGACTCTATTCAAACTCTATATAATGATGATATTCCATCAGCCCCAGGCTCTGTTACACAAGTACGAAGTATCACTTTTGAGCTTATGAGAGTAGCCAAATCTATGGGAATAGCTATATTTATAATTGGACATATTACAAAAGATGGCTCAATAGCAGGTCCTAGAGTTTTAGAACATATGGTTGATGTGGTACTATATTTTGAGGGAGATAGCAATTCAGAACTTAGACTTCTAAGAGGGATTAAAAATAGATTTGGAAGTACCAATGAAGTGGGTATTTTTGAGATGAGTAGAAGAGGATTAAACGATGCTAAAAGTATAGCAGGTAGATTTTTCAACAAAGATAAACTACTATCAGGTTCAGCCCTAACAGTAATAATGGAGGGAAGTCGCCCAATAGTAATAGAAATCCAAGCCCTAGTAACAGATGCCCAAGGCTACCCCAAACGAAGCTCAACAGGATTTGATAATAATAGATTAGTAATGCTTCTAGCTCTATTAGAAAAAAAGCTAGAACTACCATTTAGCACCGTAGATGTATTTATAAATGTATCAGGTGGGATTAAAATCACAGAACCATCTGCAGATATAGCTATAATAGCCTCAATATTAAGTAGCTATAGAGATAGAGAGATTAGCAGTAAATCTGTATTTATGGGTGAAGTGAGCTTAACTGGTGAGATAATAGAAGTTTCAGGACTAATGCAACGACTCAAAGAGCTTGAAACCCAAGGATTTACAACAGCAGTAGTCCCTAATAAACCAATAGAAGATACTTCTATTAAATGTTTTGTGGCTAATGAGGTCTCTAAGGTTGTGGAGTGGATGTAAAAGGTAAAGTGATTATGTCTAAAATTATATCTATCAAAAAGGCTAATCTAGTTATATTCTCTCTGAGGTGGAATTCATACTTTAATTTGCACTCACAATATTATAAATATATTAAATATTCGGTTTTAACCGAACCTACCAAAATATACAATCATTTTATGATATAATAAATAAAAAGGATTTTATAATGCAGATATTAACTATAAATATTGAAAATGAATCTATATTAGATAGGGTTATTAAATCATTAGAGAGTTTCAAAAAAGATGGGTTAGAGATAGTTTCTTTAGAAGATAGTAATGATTTAAAACTTTTGAGATTGACAAGAGATGAAGAGAGTATATCATTTGAAGATTATTTAAAAAATGAAAATTAAAGTCAGAAAAAGTGCTATTAAAGATTTAAAATCTATTAATGAGCCTTTTAAAAATAAAATTCATAATAAAATATCAGAACTTAGAAATTTTCCTGATGTAGCTAATATTAAAAGATTAACGAATTTTGAACCTGCTTATAGATTACGGGTAGGTAATTATAGAATACTTTTTGATGTTATTAATGATATGATAATTATAGGTAGAGTTTTACATAGACAAGGTAGTTATTAAAAAGTAAATATTATTGGTGATTTGGTTTAAAACTGAACTTACCAAAATATATAATTATTTTTTGATATATTGAAGTTGGAATAATTTTATGCGATTAGCTGTAGATGTATCATTAACAAATATCATTAAATGAATCCGATGAGTTTTGCAAAAAGTCTATTATAGGCTATCAATAAAACAAATAAAGATACAATAAAAAAATAATAAAAAAGGTTTTATATGCACTCTAATCCTCTTAGTGTATCATCTCTAAATGAACAGATAAAAGCTACTCTTGAAGGTTCGTTTTCTCATATTTTTGTAGAGGGTGAGGTTTCATCTGTTACATATCATACTAGTGGGCATATCTATTTTACTATCAAAGATAACTCTTCTACTATAAAATGTGTTATGTTTCGTTCATCTGCTTCAAACTTGAAATTTAAGATAGAGAGAGGGGAGAAGATTGTTGTTGAGGGTAATGTAGGTGTTTATACTCCTAGAGGAGAGTATCAGCTCTATGCTTATAGGGTAGAACCTTATGGTAAAGGTGCTATGGCATTGGCTTATGAACAGCTCAAAAAGAAGCTCAAAGCCAAAGGATATTTTGATAATAAACAACCTATACCAAAACATATATCTAAGATTGCTCTTGTAACGGCCAAAAATTCAGCAGGGTTGTATGATATGCTCAAAGTTATTGATAAGCGTTATCGTGGGGTGGAGGTATATATTGTAGATACTTTAGTCCAAGGAGAGAAAGCTCCTTATCAAATATCACAAGCGTTGAAATATGCAGATAAATTAGAAGTAGATGTGATAATTACAGGTCGTGGGGGAGGGAGTAGTGAGGATTTATGGGCATTTAATGAAGAGATTGTAGCAGATGCTCTATTTAATTTAGAGACCCCTGTTGTAAGTGCTGTTGGGCATGAGATAGATATTGTTATAAGCGATTTTGTGGCAGATTTACGCAGTCCTACTCCTAGTGCTTCAATAGAGATGATTTTACCTGATAGCCAAGAGATATTATATACTCTAAATGAATTAAGCAGTAGATATAAGAGGGCTTTAAATTTGATAATATTATCAAAACAAAAATCAGCAGATAATATAGTTCAAGAGTTTCAAAGAGCATCAATCAAAAATCAACTTTTATATTTTGAGAAAGAGTTTAACTCTCTAAAAGATAATTATCAAATAGCAATAAATAGAAAACTACACCAACTATCACAACAGATACCAATATTACAAACCTCTCTAAATCAATCTATTAAAATAGTTATAGATAAAAATGCCAAAGAGATATATCATCAAAAGGAGAGATTAGAGATGTTAAATCCAGAGTCAAATCTTACAGATGAGTGGATAGAGATTAGTAAAGCAGATAAAAAAATTAAATTAGAAAATATAGAGATAGGTGATAGGTTTATTATACGAGATAAAAAAATTAAAATAGAGGTAGAGAGAGTATAATATACTCTCTAAAAGCTTATATTTTGCTCAAACCCACCAAAACTCATATTTGCAAAACTTGGGTCGCTATGTCCATTTTGAATACTAATTGAGCGAAGTTGTATAATATCCATCTTTGGGTCAATCCCTTGTGGACAGGCTATCGTACACTCTCCACATAGAGTACAATCCCAAATACCATCTGTTTGAATAGTATCTAAACTCTCTTTGATACCATTTTCTCTCCTATCAGCTACATATCTATATACTCTTGTTAGTCCAAAAGGCCCTAAAAAATCGCTATTTACAGCCATTACAGGACAAGCAGAGTAGCAAGAACTACATAATATACAATCACTTTGAACCTCTGTAAGCTTCTCTTCTTGGATTGATATTGAACTCTCCTTATACTCTTTTAGCCACGCTTTGGCATTGATAAGAGTATTTAATGAAGCCTCTCTATCTACTACTAAATCTCGTTTGATATTATGATAATTTAGTGGTTCTATTATATCTCCATCTTGGACTTTATAGCTACAAGCAAGAACCTCTTTGCCATTTACTCGCATACTGCAACTTCCACATATTCCAGACTTACAACCTGATTTAAAGGTAAGTGAGGCATCTTGATTTGCTTTTATCTCATATAGAGCATTTAGAAGTGTTATTGCTTTATCTATTTTAGCTCTCATATCGCTATTTTGTGGTGTTTTATTTTTATCAAATCTTTTAATTGTTATATTCATTATTATCCTTTTTATAATTTCTTAGATATTCAATCCACTTAGTATGTACCATAAAAAATAGAATTATAGCTAATAGTAGAGGAATTTGATATAACTCTAAATATGAGTATTGCATTTTTTGTGATTTTTTCTTCTTATTATCAAGGCTTTTATATATTTCATCTGCTGTACTTTGTGGGGAGTTGGAGACTGTGAAATAGTTACTAGTAAGATGTTTTAAAATTGGATTAATCCTAGATATTACAAGGTCTCCATTCTCATCTTTTAATAGCTTATTATATCTATCTTTGATAGTTGTACCCTTTTTTGAACCCATTGCTAAAATGCTTAATGATATACCACTTTTTTGTAAAATATCTTTAAGAGAATTTATATCACTCTCTTCTCCTCCATCTGTGATAAGTATAAGGTTTTGATGTCCAATATCCATAGATACTATTTGATTAAATAGATTTTTAAGTGAAGTTCCTTTGGTGAGGATAAACTCTCTATTTAGGCTTTTTAGTGCTATTTCTATCAATTGATGGTCTGTTGTAGGGGGTGAGAGTATAAGTGGATTTGATGTAAAGGCAATTAGCATTATATTATCATTGACATGAGTTTTTAATATATAATTAATAGTCTCTTTGGCAAACTCATAACGGGTTGGTTTAATATCTGTGGCATTCATAGAGTATGAAATATCCAATGCTATTATAATATCTTGCCCCTCTATATCTATTTTTTGAGGAGAGCCTTTGATAGATGGTCTTGATAGACTAAGAGTTATTAGTATCAATATTATAAGATGTATTTGATTGGTAAAAGAGTATCTATTTTGCCATAATACTATAATTAATGGAATTAGCAACCATAGAAATGCTGGATATATAATACTCATCTCTCACTCCTAACTATCCATAAAATAAGTAGTATAAATATAGCTATTAGAGGGTATAATATTTGTAGTTGTTGGTTGAGGTAGCTTTCACTTCTGATTGGACTTGGTTCAAGAGAGTTTATATCTTCATATATCTTAGATAAATCATTAGAAGTAATAGCAAAATAACTTTTAGCACCACTATCTTTGGCAATCTGTTTTAATAGTGATACATCATAATTTGATTTTTGACCTATACCTATTGTATAAATTTTAATTCCCAACTCTTTTGCTTTATTGATAGCAACCTTAGGAGATACTTTTCCTGCGTTATGATAACCATCTGTAATTAATACTATAACTCTATTTTGAGCATCTCCATAAGATAGAGTATGGATTGATTGGATAATAGCATCTCCTATAGCTGTGTTTTCTCCTGCTATAGAGATTGTAGATAGAGATAATATATATGAGAGTGAAGATAAATCATAAGTAAGAGGTGAAGTAGTATAAGCAAATGTACCAAATATAACTACACCCATATTATCATCAAATCTACTTTTAATAAAAGATTGTGATAACTCTATAGTTGTATCAAATTTATTTTTAAATCTATCTTTTTCATCAAATCCACTCTCTGCCATAGAACCACTAGCATCAATTGCTAATATTAAATCTCTACCTTTTTTGTGTTTTGTTGATGTACTATCATAAATAAGAGGCTTAGATATAGTAAATACCATCAAAGAAAATATTATTACCTTTAACCATATCTCCCATTTAAATATAGAGTGTTCTTTAGAAATCCACGATAACTTAGGGAAATAAAATATTTTAAGATGTGCCTTACACCAAAAAAAACATGGTAACAGTAGCAATAAAACCAGTAAGTATGGTGAGCCAAATATAAAATTCATAAGGTTATTTTAGCATAAAATCGCTTTATATCTATCAAGCTTTAATCTCCTCTTTTATCCTCTTTATCTCATCTATAAATCTTTTGGCATATCTTTGATATTTCACCTCTCCTATCCCTGATATTGCCAACATAGATTTTTTATCTGTTGGTAGTTGTTGGCTCATCTCTTTGAGGCTTTTTTGTGATAATACTCTAGGTGATGGTATGGAGTTTTCTATTGCTATCTCTCTAGCTACCTCTATTAAACGCTTTAAAATAGATTGATTTATACTACCTAACTTTGCAACGGGACTATATTTTGTTTTAAATTCAATAGATAATCTATCTTCTCTAATATCTACCTCTATTTTACCTCTTAGTATATCTTGGGCTATTAGTGTGATTTTGTATGCTCTTTTGGAGTCTATCTCTAGGGCATTTAGTTCTAATAATCTATCTATTATGGTTAGCCATTGAGATTTGGAGTAATCATCTCCTATATTATAAACTGATAATTTATCGTGAGCATTTTCTATAATCTCTCTTCTTTGACTACCTTTTAATACCTCAACTATATATGATGCACTATGGTTTTGATTGGTTCTATATATAGTGGATAATATTTTTTTAGATGCCTCTGTAATATCTTTGAAATTAATACCAATCTCTATACAGTTATCACACATATTTTGACATCTACTAATAGACTCTTGAAAGTATGAAGCTATTATTTGATGTCTGCACTCATTAGCTGTGGCAAACTTAGATATACTTTGTAACTTATGATATGCATTTTGTTTATATAAACCACTCTTAAGCTCATCAATAAATAATCTTTGACGCACTAAATCAGCTGTTGTAAAGAGTAGCAAGGTTTCACTATGTTCTCCATCTCTTCCTGCTCTGCCTACCTCTTGATAATAGCTCTCTAAATTTTTGGGTAGGTTTAGATGTGCTACAAACCTAATATCAGCTTTATCTATTCCCATTCCAAAGGCTATTGTAGCTACGACTATATCAATCTTATCTTCTATAAACTCATTATATATACTATTTCTCTCATCTGTCTCTAATCCTGCATGATATGCTTTGGCTTTGATTCTTTTGGAATTTAGAAATGATGCTATTGATTCTGTAGATTTACGAGATAGAGTATATACTATTCCTGATTCTCCTTTATGAAGCTTTAGAAACTCTAATAGTTGGAGTTTGCCATTATCTATACGATGCTTGACTCTAAGGGCTATATTATTTCTATATATAGAGCTTTTTATAGTTTTGGCATTTCTCATATTAAGTGTTTTGATAATATCATCTTGGACTAAATTTGTAGCCGTGGCTGTAAAGGTAGTGATTGTAGTATGAGGAAACTGCTCTTTGAGAATAGATAGTTTGCGATAACTCTCTCTAAATTCATGCCCCCATTGAGATAAACAGTGAGCCTCATCTACCACAAAGAAATTAACTCTACTCCTATGAAGAAGAGATATAAAATATCTATTTTCCAATCGTTCAGGAGCTACATATAATAATTTTATCTCACTTCTTATCACAGAGCGTTCAACCTCTCTAATCTCTTCAAGGGATTGCCCAGAACTTATCATAGATGCCTTAATCCCATTAGCATTAAGCGATACAACTTGGTCATACATCAATGCAAGTAGAGGAGAGATTACAACTGTTACACCACTCATCATAAGAGATGGCAATTGATAACATAATGATTTACCACCACCAGTAGGTAATATTGTAAGAATATCTTGATTATTTAATATAGTATCAATAATCTCCTCTTGAAGCTCTCTAAATGTGCTATGTCCAAAATAATCTTGGAGAAGTTGAAGTTTACTTATCATTTATAAATCTCTCACACACAAAGTATAATACAAATTAGACTTGTTAGTCCAAAACTCTTTTCCATTTTTAAATCTCATATACCACGCTTCATCTTCATTTTTGGCACTTGATGACCAGTACCAATATAGTGTGATATTTTTAAAACTCCCAATAGAGTTGTAAATATCTCTTAGTTCTGCTTTGTTTGGTAATCTCCAGTTTGTATAAGATGCTAAAGTCAAATTTTCACAATACTCTATTGCCTCTTGCCATGATGTATCTTTGCCATAAGGTGTATCTTGTACCATTATATTTTTGAGTACTACAAACTTTTTATTTAAATAGAACCTTTTATCTCTATCTTGGATAAAAATTTTATCAATTAATATTTTATAGTTACTAAATTTAACTGTAATATAAAATGGGTATGTTCTCTGTTTTTCAAATAATTTTTTGGCAACTTTTCTAGATATATCTAAGTATAGCCTACCTTTATCTTTTGTATTAAACATATTATTAAGTGCATTCCACTTTAGTGTTAATTCCATCTTTTGTATATCTGCATCATAACTCTCCATAGATAGATAGCCTACTATATGACTAGATATGCTTTGATTTGCTAATCTTTTAATCTTTTTCTTTAGAGCCATTTTTGCATTATAGACTCTTGCATCAAACTGACTATGTGATTCAAATGTATCTTTTCTCATATTTTCAATAATTGCTCTATCTTTTTTGATAATATCATTTATCTCTAATATATTTTTGATGGGTGAACCATTTTGTATTGGATTTTTGATTTTTTGATTAATTAAATTTTTAAGCTTACTCTCTATGGTATGCAGTTTATAAAATAGTATTGATTGTGATGCTATTAACAAAACAATTAATATTATAAAAATTGCTCTATTCAACTTTTTATACTCCTATTGAGCTTATTATACCAAAAAATGTAAAATTTTATTCAATTTAAACAGATTTTATATAAACTTTTTTTATAATGCTTCTTATATTAATAATAGAAACAGGAATTATGAAAATAAATATAATTATAGTTGATAAAAAAAGTAAAGATGTCTTATATGCACCTTTGATTGAACATTATAAAAATATGATAAATAGATTTAGTGATTTTGAGATTATTGAGGTATTTAATAAAAATATTTCAAAAGCACAAGATATATCTTCTATCAAAGCTCAACAGAGTTATACAGAGGCACTATCAAGCTATCTAAAAAATGGATATAATATTGCATTAGACCCATCTAGTAAAATAGTAGATTCACATCAATTTGGAGAGCTTATGAGAGATAAAGGGGTTGTAAATTTCTTTATCGGTGGTGCTTATGGATTTGAAAAATCTTTTTTGGATATGTGTGATAGAAAAGTATCTTTTGGAGAGATAACTATGTCTCACAAATTAGTCAAAGTTGTTTTAAGCGAACAGATTTTTAGAGGTCTAAGTATTATAAATAACCATCCATACCATAAATAAAAAACAGGAGAGAGTATGCTTACAAAAGAACAGTTACAAGATTTTAAAAAGAAACTTATCAAAAGAAACGATAAGATTATTTTAAATCTTAGAGAGTTAGAGAATGATATAATTAATATTAGAGATAAAGATATACATGATGAGGGAGATGATGCAGCTATTTTTACTGAAACAAATTTAGATAATGCTATTATTGAACAGCTTCATAGGGAACTAGGAGAGATTGAACTAGCTTTTGATAAAATAAGAAATGACTTATATGGAATTTGTGAAATGTGTGAAGAACCTATTGGAATTGAGAGACTAGAAGTCAAAAACTTTGCACGATTTTGTATAACTTGTCGTGAAATTAACGAAAAAACTAAATAAAAGGATTTTATTATGAGAATAACTCTATATATTGTGGCATCTTTGGCTTTAATGGCTCTTTTAGGTGCATTTGCTTACTCTATTACTACAGAGAGCTTTACCAAAGAGATTTTTGGTATTACACTTAATTTTCCAATCTATATTTGGGTATCTATACCTATGGGAATTTTATTTATTACATCTCTATTACATATGATGTATTATGGTACAAAACTGCACTTTAAAGCTAGAAGATGGAAAAAAGATATGGAGACTCTAAAAGATGCTCTTTATTGGTCTATCTTAAAAGAGCCATCAAAGCATAAATATATCAAAGATGAGATGAAAGATGGTGCATCTATATTAGATATGTGTACAATTGAGACTAATAGTTCAGCAGAGGGATTAGATAATAGATTTGTAAGAGCGTTAGAGATTGTAAAAGATATTAATAGTGGTAAGTTTGTAGAGATAAAAGATAAAAATATTAAAAAACGATTATCTTCTAATAATCCTCTAATTATTCAAAATAATATTAATAGAGTAAATAGTGATGATAGTTTTGTTGAAGAGGTTCTTCGTTCAAAAGAGAGTTTTGATAAAAGTGTTGTAGATAGTGCTTTAGATAAATTCTTTGCTACTGTAAATATGCAAGAGGCTCTTAAGTATATATCACTATTAGATATGGATAATTTCTATAAAATATTAGATAGAGTAGATAGTGGAGAGAAGTTAGGATTTGATGAGAATATAATTGATAAATTTGTAACTGCTCTTGATTTTGAGTGTGAAGATTATATGAGATTATCAGCTACTACAATGAAAAAACTAAAGCCACATCTTAATATTTCACTATTTAATAAATATAGACAAAACAATACAAAAGCAGAAAATGCTTATATCTGTATCTTGTTTGATTATGAGAGAGTAGAAGATATCAAAGAGTTCTTAGAAGAACAAAGAGATAATGAGTTTATGAAATATCGTGCATTATTAGAACTAAGAGATAATAACCATCACTTTAAATTAGAAGATTTTATAGATAAAAAGAGTGTTTGTAGTTAATGTCATTAGATTTTTCAAAACCTCTTTTTGTATTAGCTCCATTGGCAGGATTTACCGACTTGCCTCTACGAAGTGTAGTCAAAAAGTTTGGAGCAGATTTAACTGTAAGTGAGATGATAAGTTCTAATGCTTTGGTCTATAAAAATGCCAAAACTATGAAAATGGTTGAAAAAAGTCCATTAGAGACCCCTTATTCTGTACAAATATCAGGTTCAAAACCTGATATTATAAGAGAAGCTATTGAAGTACTAAATGAGAGAGATGGGATTGATATAATTGATTTAAATTGTGGTTGTCCTGTGCCAAAAGTTGTTAATAATCTTTCAGGTAGTTCTCTTTTAAATGATTTACCCAAAATGGCAAAAGCTATTGAGACTATCAAAAAATACTCCAACAAAGAATATACAAGTGTCAAGATAAGATTGGGATTTGAAGAGAAAAATCATATTGAAATAGCCAAACTTGTAGAGGATTGTGGAGCTGATTTTATAGCAGTCCATGGACGCACTAGAAGTGGCAAATTTAAAGCCCCCGTAGATTATCAAGCTATCAAAGAGATAAAAGAGGCTCTATCTATCCCTGTCATTGCAAATGGTGATATAGATACTCCTGCAAAATCTAAATGGGTATTAGATTATACTGGTGCTGATGGGATAATGGTAGGACGAGGTGCGATAGGTAAACCGTGGATTTTTGCACAGATGAAGAGTGGAGATGATAGACCAAGCAGTAAGCTTATACAATCAGTGATAATAGAACACTACGACCAAATGATAAATTTTTATGGCGAATATGGAGCAATCTTATTTAGAAAACATCTTCATACCTACTCAAAAGGTGGATATGATGGTGCATCAAAATTTAGAAATGATATTAATAGAATAGTTAATCCACAAGATATGAGAGCCGTTATAGAGGAGTTTTTTGCTCAAGAGGTGATAATCTATGAGTAAAAAGGGACTATTACTACTAAATATGGGAGGAATAAACTCTATTGATGAGGTGGAGCTATTTCTCAAAAATATGTTTAGCGATAAAAATATTTTACCTATGAATATATATCTTAGAAAATTAATATCATATATTATTATCAAAAATAGATTAGATGATGTCAAAAAAAACTATCAAATTTTTGGTGGCAAATCACCACTTACAAATCTCACTCAAAAACTTATAGATAAACTAAATGATAGAGTAGATATGAAAGTAGATATGGCAATGAGATATGTACCACCATTTGCCAAAGATGCTATTATTAAAATGAGAGATGATAATATTGATGAGATAATCCTATTTCCAATGTATCCTCAATACTCTACAACCACCACTTTATCATCATTTGAAGATATAGAAGAGATATTAGAGGAGTTAGATTATCACCCTAAAATCACTTTAATTGATGAGTATTATGATAATATCAAATATATTGAGATGATTTATCATAAAATAGTAGAAGCTATTGGAGATAAAGACTCCAAAGAGTATGATTTAATCCTATCAGCCCATGGGTTACCAGTAAGTATTATCAAAAATGGCGACCCTTATGAAAAGCAAGTAGAAGCAAATGTATCAGCCCTTAAAACATTTTTATATTTTAAAGGATTAGAATTTAATGATATAAAATTGGTATATCAATCAAAAGTGGGCAAGTCTGATTGGCTTACACCATCACTAAACCATACTTTAAGAAACCCAACCAATCAAAAAGTACTAATATACCCTTTAGCCTTTACAGTTGATAATGCCGAGACTATCTTTGAACTTGATATTGAGAGTCGTGAAATAGTAGAAAAAATTGGATATGATGATTTTATAGTAGCCAGTTGCTTTAATGATGATGATAATTTTGTGGATTTTATAATTGAACAAATTAAAAATATTTAGATTTAGCTTATATAGTGCGATAGTATCAATCTATATATTAGCTATAATTCCTCTTGAAATAGCTCAAATAGCTACTCCCCTTTGGGATAAAACCAACCATTTTATAGCCTTTTTTGTACTATCTATATTGATAAAACTATCTTATAATATTAAAAGTGTTAAAATATTTATATATCTATTAGGATATGGAGTATTTATAGAACTCTCTCAACTTCTACTTACTACCACTAGATTTGGAGAGATTAATGATGTGATTGCAGATATTATTGGTACTACTATTGGATTGATTGTTATATATCTGTTTAGGTTTATTAAATATAATGTAATAGATGATAAGAGAAATAATAACGATACTACAAAACAGAAAGGATAAAAATGACTATACAACTAAATAATACAAAAATAGAAGATATTTTTATAAGTGAATTTAAATCTGATATTAAACTTTTTTCAGAATTTATTTTAAAACATCTTGAACAGTATAAAACACAAAAAGAGTTTAATATTACTCATTTAGACCCAAAACAAAACTCATATAAATTAGAGTTTGATAATTTAGATGATGTTAAAGAAGAAGATAATCCATTTAAAGATATAAACGATGTTGCTAATTATTCAAGAGAATTAAGAGAAAAATCATGGCGATAGTATTTATTGATACAAATATTATTATTGAATATTTAAAAGCCAATAAAAAAGTCATAAAAATTTTAGAGAAGTATGATACAATTTATATTAATGATATTGTAATTATGGAACTATATCAAGGTGCAAAGAATAAAAGAGAGTTAAATTTTATTAAAAAAAGTATTTTACAATTTGAAGTATTAAAAATAAATAGTGAGATTGTTATATTAGCAAAAGATATATTAGAACAATATACCCTTTCTCATAATACAAAAATTATGGATTCCATGATTGCCTCAACAGTCATTATGTATAATATTGACTTATATACTTTAAATAAAAAAGATTTTAAATATTTAAAACAAGTTAATATGATAGAATTTTAATATGAAAACCATCACCCAAACAACCACAACAACCTATGAGATTAATCGCTCCAAATTTATAGCCCATCTTACCACACCTGATAACTTCAAAAAACTAAGAGAAGAGCTAAAAGTCAAGCACCCAAAAGCCAATCATATTGTATATGCTTTAAGAGAGTTAAATGAGTTTGCTCAAATAGTAGAGAATAGTTCAGATGATGGCGAACCCAAAGGCTCTTCAGGAGTTCCTGCTCTTAATGTCCTAAGAGGCAAAGAGTTAATAAATGTATCTCTATTAATAGTACGATATTTTGGTGGTATAAAGCTAGGAATTGGTGGATTAGCAAGGGCTTATGGAAATGCCACCAAAAAGGTGGTAGAAGAGGCTAATTTAATAGAGTATATCAAAGAGATAGATTATAGCTTTAGCACACCATACAATCAAATAGAAAAAACTCTATATAATCTCAAACAGTTAGATATTACCAAATTTACAAGAGATTTTGGAGTAGATAGAGTAGATTGGACTATTACTACTACTCAAGAGAAGATTGATAAACTAAATATAAGTTAAATCTTTATCTATTATTAAAAACTATATTTATAATCTCTCTATATCTCTCTATTGTAGCGTCTCTTAGAAATCTTCTATTTTGTATCTTTTTATGTAATTTTTCTATCTCTTTTTTATTATCTTTATCAAAGATATTTAGGTTCTCTTTAAGTTCTATTTTATCTCTTACTCCATGTGAGTGTGATGAGATTATATTACTATAATATAAAACTCTTGATAGTAGAATAAATGAGAAATTTATATCTTTGATATTTCCTAATACAATCTCTATTTTACCAACTTTTTGTCCTAATATCTCTACATCTATTAATTTACTAAACCCAATTACAGCAGATACTCCACCAACCAAAGCCCCAACCATTGAACCAACTAATAGAGTAGAACCACCAAGTAGCATATCAACCCCACCACCTGCTAATACTCCACCCATCACTCCTGAACTAATAATCTCTTTTTGATTTAATCCAAATATAGATTTACTCTTTTGTGAAAATAGATTTATATTGCTAAGTTCTATCAAAAAGTTATCTTTATTAATATTATTATGATGCCATATTCTATTAATATTATTTTGAAATTCTCTCTCTTTTGATATAATTTGAGATTTATAATCCTCTAAAAATCTCTCCATCTCATTTTTTGATGGTTTTTTAGAGGCAATTTTATATCTTGTTTTAAATCTTAATATATCTACCATTGTATCTGTGATTAAATTAATAGTAGAGTCAATCTTTTGTTGATGATAGTTTGTAAAAATCTCTATGGAGTGTTCCATAGGTTCTATCCACTCCTCTTTGAGATGAGACATACTTTTGAGGATATTAAGATGAGTTTGAAAGTTGGCATTAAGAGGATTATATACTCTAACCATTCTAAAATACTGCCCCAAGGCCTTTTGCCACTCATCTACAAAGTTATCATCACCAATTAGATTTATCAAAGCCATAGATGGTTGAGTTGTCCATCGTAATATCTCCATTTGAGCCTCATACTCACTACTATATGGTTTAGAACCATCTACTACATATATTATAGAAGCCCCATTCATAATAGGAGTAAGTAGTTCTATCTCATCTCTATATTTAGGATTAGTTTTATTAGCTTCTATAAAATCATTTACAATCATATCTTTTTGATGAGCAGATACGGTATGAGAATTTAGCCAAGCCAAAAGAGATTTAGCTCGTTGAAACCCAGGGGTATCAAATAGTTCATATATTATCTTGCCATCAACTTTAAGAGGAAAACTACGACTCTCTTTGGTAGTCCCTGAAATATCAGATATATTAATAGTATCATCTAATGCTAATGATGAAACAATTGTACTTTTACCTTTGTTTGGGTGTCCTACTACGGCAAATTTTGGGTGTGAAGTCATTTTTATTTTATTATATATATTTTAAGCTCTATCATAAAATATCCTTTTATCCTCTAATATCTAACACAATTTTAATATGTTTATCAATCTCTAATATCTCTTTATAGCTTAATGTAGCTATAAGATTTGGTATAATTCTCTGATTATCCAAAGCTCTTATTTGGTCGCATAATATATCACTATCTTTTTCTAATTTATCTCTTTTATTAACTCTATATCTTAGTGGATATGTATTATCAATTAGAATTGTTGATAATGGTAATATGATAGTTGTAGGATGTTGGCAATCATTTAATAAATTTGTTTGATATATTAAAATAGGTCTTATCTTTCCAACTTCATTACCCTTTTTGGGATTTAATTTTGCTAAATAAATTTCTCCTTTTTTAAACATTATAACCCATCATTTATACTATCTTCAAACTCTTGAGATATTTTTAGAGAGTTATCTCTAACTTTTTGTGAAGCTTGTTCTATTTGAGATTTTAATTTTTCTTGTTCTATAACATCCTTATAATAGATAACAGCATTTTTTATTAATTCACTTTTGGTGATATTAAGAGTTTTAACCATATCATTTAATGTATCAAAAAATATATCATCTGATTTTAATGTAATTGTATGCATAAAATAATCCTTTATTTCTAAATTGGTGCTACAAAATATAATATTGTAGGGTGTTGTCCCCTGACAACACCAATTATTATAAATAGTAGTATATCAAATAATTCCTACCTTTTAGGCATAGCCACCAAAATACCAGAACCAATCACAAGAAATATTCCCAAAAGTGTCCAAATATCAGGAAACTTATCTCCCAAAACTACTCCAATAATTGTAGCAAATATAATATTAGAATAACTAATAGTACCTACAATACCTGCTTTTGAAAGCTCATAAGCCTTTGTCATTAGTAGTTGAGAAGATGTAGCAAATAGTCCCATTCCTAGAATATATAACCACTCTATCTTACTAGGCATTTTAAAAGTAGAGAGTACCATATCATATCCATCAATAGTGATAAACTCTGCTATTATCATCATCAAAAATGGGAATATACTACCTGTTATCATAAATGATAAAACAATAGCCCTTGTATCGTAATATTTTCTAAGTTCTCTAATTGATGTATATGCTAATGCTGCTCCAATGCCTGAAAATATACCTAATAGAGAGTATTTATCTAGCATTAATCCATCAGGTTTAGCTATTAGAGTAATACCGATAAATCCTAAAATTACAGCAAATATAGCATATTTAGATAGCTTCTCTCCTATAAATAGATAGGCAAAGATAGCTACAAATATAGGTGATAATTTATTATATGTTACAGCCTCTCCAAGTGGAATAAAGGCGATAATATAAAAGTATGCCAAAAGAGAAATAAATCCTATAAAACCTCTAAAAAATAGTAACCAAAATTTACCACCAATTTGATTGAGTGGGGATTTAAAGAGTGTAAAACCAACTATTAATACACCTACAAAGTTTCTAAAAAATGTAATCTCTAATGGTGGAATAGATTGTGCCAAAAGCTTGACAAATCCACCCATAAAAGCAAATGCTAAAGATGCTAAAAGCATAAATAGTATTCCTCTATCTAATAATAATAATTTATCTCTCAATAAAAGCCTTTTTTATTGGAAGTCTATCTGATATACCTTTAAAGTACTCTTGTAATAAAACTAAATTAAATTATAAAATTCTCTAGGTGCATCTACCTCTAAGCTTAAAAACTCCTCTTTTATAGGGTGATAGATTTTAAGCTTATGAGAATGAAGTCCCAACCGTTCACCTTTTTTACCATATCTTTCATCTCCAATAATAGAATTACCTAGCCAAGATAGATGAGCTCTTATTTGATGTTGCCTACCTGTCTCTATCTCTATTTCTAAGAGGGTTCTATTTTTGGATTTTTTAATACTCTTATAGTGAGTTATAGCTTTTTTGGCTAATTTATGCTCTCCTACATGTACTTTATACTCTTTTTCATCTAATCTTAGAGGTTGGTTTATTCTCCCTTTTGGCTCTTTTAAACTTCCATCTACAATAGCTAGATAAATCTTGGTTGCCTTGTTCCAATTTCCCATAACTCTCTCTCTTATATCTTTGGAGGTAGCAAAAAGTAGGATACCTGATGTATCTCTATCTAATCTATGGACGGGGATAAGATTAACTCTTTTTTTGCCACGAGATAGTTGTTCTCTTAGTAAATATAAAGCATGTTTTTTATTTTCATTAGCACTACCTACGGATAATAATCCTGCTGGTTTATTAATAGCTATTAAATCTTTATCTTGATATATTATATCTAGCGATTTGATAATATTATCTCTTTTTTTAATTATACCCACTTCAACAATATCATCTATATTTAATATAAAATCATATTGAGTAATAATCTCTCCATTTACTCCAACCATAGAGCCTTTTAGTCTATCTTTTATTCTCTTTTTTGACCAGCCCACAAGAGAAGAGAATAAAAAGTTTAAAAGTTTATCATTTTTCTTGACTATAAATTTTTCTGCCATATATTAATACCTTAAGGTTTAGATGAAAGATTTTATCTAATAAATGATAAAATACAGTTATGAATTTAAAACTATTAATATTAATTATACTCTTTAGCAATATACTCAACGCATCATCACTAGATAATTATAATCTAAATAGTGCATATAAAAGCTATAAATCACAAGAGTACAACTCTTCAAAAGAGTATATAAACAAAATAAAAGAGCCATCACTACAGAGTAAAATAGCATTAGCAAATATATATTATAAGCAAAAAAAATATAAACAGGCAATAGGGATTTATAAATCTATAAAATCTACATCTATCAAAATAAAACAGCTACTCTACTATAATATTGCCAACTCTTATGCTAAAATATCAAAATACAGTAATGCCAAGAAATACTATATCAAAGCCTTACAACTAGGAGAAGATAAAGATAGTATCCATAATCTCAAAATAGTTGCACTATTAAATGATAAAAAAGAGGATAATTTAGGGATTTCTAAACCACAATCTCAAAATTCAAGCTCAAATAAAAGTGATAATAGCAGTAAAAAAGATGAAAAAAAGAGAGATAATGATAAATCAAGCTCTGGAGGTAGTGGAGATGGTAAAAGTAGCAAAAAAAGTAATAATAAAAAAACAAAGCTTATAAGCAACAACAAAGAGGAAAAACACCCTCTAAGTTCTAAGGTTTATGAGCTAATCAATGAGGGATATATATATGAAAAACAGCCTTGGTAAGATAATAATTCTACTATTAATAATATCTAATATATACGCAGAAGACTTTATCTATAATATAAAAGTAGATAACCCCACTCCATATCTAAAAGAGCCTATAATATTAACACTAGAGTTAAATCAAACTAACCCAAATATTGTTTTATTATTTAATTTTGAGCTTCAAAAGAGCCATAAATATAGCTTTCAAAGATTAAATACCATAGAAGAGGATACTCATCATAATGCTAGGGTTAAATATAAATATCTTATCTATCCATTAGAGAGTGGTGATATAGATATAAGATTTAACCTACTTAAAAGAGTTACAAATGATAGTAGTGTAGCTTATAGCTTTTCAGGAGATAGAGATAATGTCAAAGGATTAGTAACCAAAGATACCAAAGTGATACTACCTCCACTTAAATTAAATATCAAACCTCTACCACAAAATACACTATTAGTAGGAGATTTCAAACTAACTTATTCTATAAAATATCACAAAGCCAAAGCTTACGAACCTTTAGCATTTCAAGTCAATATCAAAGGTAATGGATACCCACCTATACTAAATCATATCCTACCAAAAGATGCAAACTTCACAAAATTTCAAGAGAAACCAATAATAAATTCTCATATAACAAAACATAATATTAAATACTCTATGGCTCTATCTCACTCAAAAGATTTTGATTTAAAAGAGATAAATATCCAAGCCTTTAACCCAAAAACACAAAAGATATATCAACTTAAAATTCCAAAACAGCATTTTGAGATAGAACAAATTGATATAAAAAACCTTATAGATAAAACTAACTCACCAAAAGTATTAAAACAAGATTTCTTATGGCTATATACTCTTTTGAGTTATATTATCATATTTATAGCAGGATATATCACAGCATATACCATTAAATGGGAGAAGAAGATTATAAAAGTTGATAATAATCCACTTAAATCCAAAATAGAGAGTTGTAAAGATGAAAAAGAGTTACTTCAGCTTCTTATCTCTATAAATAGTAAAAAGTATTTACCTTTTATTGAAGAGTTAGAGGGGAATTTATATAGAGGTAAGAGGGTTGATTTAAAGAGGTTAAAAAATAAGATTAAGTTATGCTATAATATAAACTAAAAAGGAGTAATTATATGGAAGCCATTTATCATACGAATATCAATGAAATATCAATAGATTTTATAGAAATGCTTAAAAAACAATTTACTAATGCAAAAGTAGATATTGTAATTCGCCAAAATGATGAAACTGATTATCTTAATAGTTCCAAAACTAATCGTAAATATTTAGAAGAGGCTATTAGAGAAGTGGAGAGTGCAAAGCTTATATATAAAAGTATAGATGAGTTAGGTATATGATAGTATCTAAAATAAAAAAACTCAAAGATGAACTACACAAAGCTATAATAGGACAAGAAGAGATGATAGACTCTATCATTATAGGGCTTCTTTGTGATGGGCATATATTGATAGAGGGTGTACCTGGTTTGGCTAAGACAAGTACTATCAATGCTCTATCAAAAGCTATAAATTTGGAGTCTAAACGGATACAATTTACTCCTGATTTACTCCCATCAGATATTATTGGGGCTCAAATTTATAATCCACAAAATCATACTTTTAGTATCAAAAAGGGGGCTTTATTTACCAATTTACTGTTAGCAGATGAGATAAACAGAGCCCCTGCCAAGGTACAATCAGCACTATTAGAGGTGATGCAAGAGAGACAAATCACTATTGGAGAAGAGAGCTTTAGCCTTGAGCCTCCATTTCTAGTAATGGCAACTCAAAATCCAATAGAACAAGAGGGAGTATATGCTCTTCCTGAGGCTCAACTTGATAGATTTATGATGAAAGTAGTAGTGGGGTATAATAGTGAAGATGAGGAGTTGGAAATTATGAGAAATGTTTCAAATAAAAGCTTTGAAGAGATTAATCCAGTATTTAATATAGATGAACTATTTCAACTTCAAGAAGATGTAGAAAAAGTACATATAGATAGTGATGTAGAAAAGTATATAATCAAACTTATCTTAGCCACAAGAGAAGAGCATCAAGATATAATGTTTGGAGTAAGTCCAAGGGCATCTATTGACCTATACAAAGCCTCAAAAGCTATGGCATTTATAAGAGGTAAGGATTTTGTAACACCTGCTGATATTGGATTTGTGATACACTCTGTATTGCGTCATAGAGTAGTTTTATCTTATGAAGCAAGGGCAAAAGGGATTACAACGGATAAGATTATCTCTGATATTATAGCAATGGTGCCAATACCATGAATATAGCCCTCAAATCCCTACAACTCAAAGCCAAAAAAGATGTATATACTCATCTATCAGGTAATCATCTATCTAAACTTTTTGGAGAGGGGTATGATTTTGCTCAACTTAGAGAGTATCAGATAGGTGATGATATTCGCAAAATCAATTGGATAACCACAGCTAAACTTGGCAAACCTTATATCAAAGAGTTTCACTCTAATAGAGAGCTATCTGTGGTGGTTTGTGCTATGATAGATGGTGGTTTATATTTTGGAGAGGGTAATGATAAGCAAAAAAGAGTTACAGAGGTAGCTACAATGTTATCTTATGCTACTACTATCAATTCTGATTTATTTATGGGTGTTGCTTATACTCAAAATTCAATATATAGTACATCTCCTACAAAACAGATATATCATATAGAGGAGTTTTCTAAATATATATATGATTATCCAACTTTAGGTACAAATTTAGATTATAATATATCAATTCAAAATCTATTTCAAAGAGTCCATAAGCCATCTCTTATATTTGTAGTTGGGGATTTTTTAGAAGATGTTAATTTATCTATTTTGGCTCAAAAGCATGAAGTTATTGCTATTATTATTAGAGATAGAGTAGAAGATAGGCCTCATATATTAGGAGAGGTTACATTAACATCTTCTAAATCTAATATAAATCTTGATACATATTTTGGTAAAAAAAGCATTGATAAATATATTACTAAATTAAAAAAACATGATGATAAACTTCAACAACATTTTCTAGCTTATGGTGTTCGTTGGGTTAAAATTTATACAGATGAAGATGTATTGGCTAAATTGATGTTGTTGTGAGATTAAAAGCACTATTCAAATAATCTCTCTAAAGCTTCAAAACTAGATTTTGTATTATCTTTAATCCATTTGATAGAGCCTTTGAAATCATCTTTGATGCTTTTATATTTATCTCCCAATATAGGCTTTAGTTTTTTTTCTATATCTAAATTACATATCTCATCTATCTCTACTATCATATCATCAGATTTAATATCACCAAATAGAGTAGTTTCAAGAGATTTAATATCATTAATATCTTGACAATATGCTTTTATATCATAAGTTGTCATAGCTATAATAGTAGCTACTCCAAGAAGAGGTACCATTTTAGCAGGGGCTGTGGCAAGTTTATTTTTGGAGCGATTTATAAGTTTGGATACTGTTTTTTTTCTATGTTGTTGTATTTTTTTTGTTATGATTTTTTGTTTGGTGATTAATTTTCTATTTTTTGCTTTTAATATTTTATTTTTTTTTATTAACTGTTTATTTTCATATTTTAATAGTGTAGAAGGATTATTAATAGATATACTTATATTCCAACTAAGTAAAAAAATTGATATAGATACTATAATATATCCTATATATTTTTTAAAAATTTTTAGCAATAGACTCATTTTAAATATTTATAGTCAATATTTGCATTATAAAATCCTTTTTATTTATTATATCATAAAATTATCTCAACTTCAATATATTAAAAAATAATTACATATTTTGGTCAGTTTGGTTTTTAAGCAAATATATGATTACTATATATTACTTCCAAGCTACCTACACGGTAGTACAGTCGTTGTTATGTTTCTCACCGTCTTCCAAGCTACCTACACGGTAGTACACGTGATGAGGGACATATTAAAAAAGATAAATCACTTCCAAGCTACCTACACGGTAGTACACAAGAAGTGAGAATGGTTTTGATTAGTGCTATTCTTCCAAGCTACCTACACGGTAGTACACGAGTTCAAAAGAGGTGTCGGATATATAGCTAACTTCCAAGCTACCTACACGGTAGTACACCTATTACAGTATTTAGTAAGTCTGTAATAGTACTTCCAAGCTACCTACACGGTAGTACACTAGCAATAACAGTAGGACACAGCTTTAATAGTCTTCCAAGCTACCTACACGGTAGTACACATCCAATATTTGGTTTGAAGTAGTAGAGTTAGCTTCCAAGCTACCTACACGGTAGTACACTGACATATAGAAAGTTTAAATTATCCTCTAAACTTCCAAGCTACCTACACGGTAGTACACAAGTTGATGTGATTCCAAAAAAAACCAACCAACTTCCAAGCTACCTACACGGTAGTACACTTGGAGCGGGAAAAACTGTTTCTATTAGTAGCCTTCCAAGCTACCTACACGGTAGTACACTATAATGGACTGAATAAACTAGACAATAAAACCATATATTTTATTTCCAAAGTTTCCCAAATTGGGTAAAATATCAATAACTATTCAGGAGAAGAGTATGAGCAGAAAAAAAGGTAAAACT
>Ga0256842_1000256_pt1 | contig 46478 bp, 53 predicted proteins | sample 4559240metaG_FD_185973 | JGI IMG/M metagenome (GOLD analysis project Ga0256842, IMG submission 185973) | Hydrothermal vent microbial communities from Guaymas Basin, Mexico - 4559-240 | ecosystem: Environmental > Aquatic > Marine > Hydrothermal vents | place: Mexico: Guaymas Basin | collected... | reverse complement strand
TCTCTCCTCGCTCTCGCCGTAATACTTGCTCATTATCTCTGGCCCGTTTATGGCTATGAAGTGGGCGTTTGCTTCATTTGCCACGGCTTTGGCAAGGAGTGTTTTACCAGTCCCAGGCGGGCCATAGAGGAGAACACCCTTCGGCGGCTCAATGCCAAGCTTCTCGAATATCTCCGGGTGCTTGAGCGGGAGCTCGATCATCTCCCTGACCTTCTGGATGACGTCCTTGAGGCCACCGATGTCCTCGTAGGTTACACCGAGAGTAGCGGCTTTCGTGACCTCCTTAACGGGCTTTTCGCTGACCTGGAAGTCAGTGAACTCGGTTATCTGGACGATTCCAGCTGGGGTTGTAGTGGTGACAACGAATGTAAGCTCCTGACCGAGGATGCCAACCTTAATGTAGTCTCCTCTAACCACAGGCCTGCCGACGAGCCTGCTGTGGAGCCACTCGACGAAGTCCCCTCCAAATCTAATTGGTTCCGTGGGCGCGACGACGACCTTCCTTGCCTCCTTGACCTCGGCCTTCCTCACGGTAACCTCGTCACCGAGCCCGACGCCGGCGTTCTTCCTGATGGTTCCGTCCATCCTGATGATTCCGAGTCCTTCGTCCTCAGGATAAGCCGGCCAGACAACGGCGGCAGTGTTCTTGGTTCCGATAATCTCGACTATGTCGCCCGACTGGACGCCGAGCTCGCGCATTGCCTTCCTATCAATTCTCACAATTCCCCTACCAACGTCCCTCTGATAAGCAGAGGCGACTTTAAGCTTGATTTCTCTCCTTTCGGCCATTTTTCCAACACCTCCATCACTTTATGACCGAATAATGATTGTGAATTTAGCTTGATTTTATCTAGGCACCAAAGTGGAGCAAAGAGGGAAAACAACGAAAACTTCATTCGATCCTAACCTCAACGCCCTCTTCTTTGGGCTTGGTTGGGTTCTTCTTTGGAATCTCTATTTCGAGGACGCCGTTGTTGTAGCGGGCCTTGGCCTTCTCCGGAATGACCTCCTCTGGGAGTCTGATGACCCTCCTGTAACCGCTGTAGTAGCGCTCGATCCTCACTGCGCCCTCCTCCTCGAGCTCCTTCTCGCGCCTTATTTGGGCCTCGATGTAAACGGTGTCCTCTGTAACGCGGAGCTTGATGTCCTCCTTCCTGACTCCTGGAAGCTCGACGGTTATGACGAACCTGTCACCGCGGTCGAAGATGTCCGCGAAGGGTTCTCTCCAAGTCTCGCTGATTGCAATGCTCTCCCCGGGCTCGTGGTAGCTCCAGATTCTCGGGCCCTTCATGAAGTCGCGGAATATGGAGTCGATCTCCTCCTGGATTTCCCTCACTATATCGTAGGGATCCCAGTAGCGGTCCCTCCTCCAGACCATCGGCACCACCCCCGACGGTCTTTATTTTGGTTACCAGTAGTTACTAAAAAAGAAGCCTTTATAAACTTTTCGATTTTAGTCTCCCTATGTTACTAAATCGGAGGATTTCGGTGTGGCTCTGGAACGTGAAGCGGGCCGAGCTGTCAAGCATCGGATTTGGACCCTCAGGTGACCATGCCCGTTTCTACACAAAGCTTATTAACACCGTTTCGATTACAATCTGGGTGTTGAGATGGGGGACTACGCCATTGAGACCGTGAAACTCACCAAGTTCTTCGGGAAGCGGAGCATCGTTTACAACCTCGACCTCCGGGTTCCGAGGGGAGTAGTTTACGGTTTCCTCGGCCCGAACGGTGCCGGAAAGACCACCACAATAAAGATGCTTACCGGGGCGCTGAAGCCGACCTACGGCGAGATAAAGATTTTTGGTCTTGAGATGCCCCGTGAGAGGGTTGAAATAATGAAAAAAGTCGGCTACATGCCTGAGAAGCCCCTTGCTTACGAGGACATGACAGTTTTTGAGTTCCTGACCTACATGGGCAGGCTCTCTGGCCTCGGAAAGGAGGAGGCGAAGGTGAAAGCGAGGGAGCTGATGGCCTATACCGGCATTGGGAGGCTCGCATTCAACAAGGTTAAGGAGCTCTCAAGCGGTCAGAGGCAGAGGCTTTCCTTTGCTTCAGCCCTGATAGGTGACCCCGAACTTCTGATCCTCGACGAGCCAACGAGCAACCTCGACCCAATCGGGAGGATAGAGTTCATAGGAAAAGTCCTTGAGCTGGCCAAGGCCGGGAAGACAGTTTTCCTTTCGAGCCATATCGTCAGTGAAATAGAGAGGACGTGCAACTACGTGGGCATAATCAAGGACGGTCAGATGATAGAGCAGGGACGCGTTAAGGATCTAACGAGGTTCGAGAGCAACGACTACGACGTGGTGGTCTCGGACAACAGCCAGCTCATTGAGTTCCTGCGCGACAAGGTCTACGTTCGCGAGGTCTGGGAGGATGAAGGGATCGTGAGGGTTCACCTAGACGAGCGCTTTGCCGAGAAGTTCTTCACAGAGGTTCCGGCCTTCATAGCAGAAAACGGCCTCGCGCTGAAGCTTTTCAAGCCCCACACCAGCCCCCTGGAGAGAATCCTGATGAAGCGCTTCAACGAGGGGTGGGAAGGATGATGCCGGTCTTCGAAACCGAGTTCCTCAGGCTACTCCGCTCCCGGAAGTTCAAGCTCCTCTTCCTTGTCACAATGTTCCCCGCCGTAATCTACCTCCTCAACCCAGGGGCAAGCGGAACGGGTGTTGAGAACCTCCGGGCGGGCTTTGAGGCACTCTTCACTGACCTGCTCCCCAACTACTGGCTGGGGATAATCGGCCAGCTCATAGTGGTCATAATAATGAGCGATCTCATAGCAGGCGAGATAGACAGGGGGACTATAAGGTTGATCCTAGCCAAGCCGGTCAGGATGAGCGAGTTCCTTGCGGGGAAGTTCCTGGCGGGTCTCTCGGGGCTCGTAATTCTCTTTGGGATTCCCTACGCGGTAATCTGGTTCTATGCGCCGCTCCCTTACGATGCAGGCTTCGACGGTGTCAGGGCCCTTGCCGGTGACTTTGGAGCGGTGATGGGCTCGACCGTTGTAGTGCTGACCTTCCTCGGGGCGCTCTCGATGTTCCTGGCAGTCCTTGTAAAGAGGCCCCTCTACACGACTCTGGCCACCTTCGGAGTCCTCTTCCTGGGCCAGTTTATCTTACCGCAGATTCCCTACATCGAGCACCCTGAGAGGCTAACCTTAGGCTACCAGGCACTTGTAATGCTCAAGGCGAGCTTTGAGAATTTGAATGTCGTCGGAACTCCCTGGGAAACGGCTCTGGCGTTCCTTCTTACCTCGGTGGGACTACTGGTCCTTACCTGGTTCCTGCTCCTCAGGCAGGAGTTCCCTGACTGATGGACTTTTTATCCAACGACAAAGGCGACCTTTCGCTATGTAAAAGGTTTTTATAGTTCCTTCCCCTATTTTAAGCGGTGGTTGGTATGACCTTCGAGAAGGAGAAGCTCTCCAAGATTCGCGAGGAGGAAAAGCGCTGGGAGGAAACCACGGTCAAAAAGTTCCTCGAAAAGGCGCCAGAGAGAAAGGAAAAGTTCATGACGGATGACGGTTTTGAGATTAAGCGCCTTTACACCCCTGCAGACCTTGGCGAGGACTGGGACTACCTTGAAAAACTTGGCTTCCCAGGAGAGTATCCCTTCACCCGTGGAGTTTACGCAACCATGTACCGCGGCCGCTTCTGGACCATGAGGCAGTACGCCGGCTATGCCACCGCTGAGGAGAGCAACAAGCGTTATAAATATCTCCTTGAGCAGGGCCAAACGGGTTTGAGCGTTGCCTTTGACCTCCCGACCCAGCTCGGTTACGACTCCGACCATCCGATGGCCGAGGGTGAGGTCGGAAAGGTTGGCGTTGCGATTGATTCTCTCTGGGACATGAGGATCCTCTTCGACGGAATCCCGCTTGACAAGGTTTCAACGAGCATGACCATCAACTCGACCGCCGCTAATCTGCTCGCAATGTACATTCTGGTTGCCGAGGAGCAGGGCGTCCCCCAGGAGAAGCTCCGTGGAACCGTTCAGAACGACATCCTCAAAGAGTACATAGCGAGGGGAACCTACATCTTCCCGCCGCAGCCGAGCATGAGGCTCACAACTGACATCATCATGTACTGCGCCGAGAACGTCCCCAAGTGGAACCCGATAAGTATAAGCGGCTACCACATCCGTGAGGCCGGCGCCAACGCCGTCCAGGAAGTTGCTTTCACGCTCGCAGACGGTATCGAGTACGTTAAGGCCGTCATAGAGAGGGGTATGGACGTTGACAAGTTCGCTCCAAGGCTGAGCTTCTTCTTTGCCGCTCACAACAACTTCCTTGAGGAGATTGCCAAGTTCAGAGCTGCCAGGAGGCTCTGGGCATACATAATGAAGGAGTGGTTCAACGCGAAGAACCCGCGCTCCATGATGCTCCGCTTCCACACTCAGACAGCAGGTTCAACCCTCACGGCACAGCAGCCAGAGAACAACATCGTCCGCGTTGCTATTCAGGCGCTCGCAGCGGTTCTCGGCGGAACCCAGAGTCTGCACACCAACTCCTACGACGAAGCGCTGAGCCTCCCGACCGAGAAGAGCGTCAGAATAGCCCTCAGGACCCAGCAGATTATCGCCTACGAGAGCGGTGTCGTTGACACCGTTGACCCGCTCGGCGGGGCCTACTACATCGAGTGGCTTACCGACCACATCTACGAAGAAGCTTTGAAGTACATCGAGAAGATCCAGAAGATGGGCGGAATGATGAGGGCCATCGAGCGCGGTTACATCCAGAAGGAGATTGCCGAGAGTGCCTACAAATACCAGAAGGAGATTGAGGAAGGAAAGAGGATAATCGTCGGCGTCAATAAGTTCCAGACCGATGAGCCCATCGAGGTCGAAATCCTCAAGGTCGACCCGAGCATCAGGGAGAAGCAGATTGAACGCCTTAAAAAGCTCCGCTCCGAGAGGGACAACAAGAAGGTCGAAGAAGTTCTCGACAAGCTCAGGAACGCGGCCGAGAACGAGGACGAGAACCTTATGCCCTACATCATCGAAGCCCACAGGCACCTCGCGACGCTCGGCGAGGTCACCGACGTCCTCAGAGAGGTCTGGGGCGAGTACCGCGCTCCACTGATATTCTGAACTTTTTGGCATTCTTTTCCAAATTTTCTCAAGCCCACAAAAAAGCTTAAAAAAGGGTAGCGGAAGGAACGTTAGGCATTCGCGATGACTTTAGCAAACCGGGAGGTGTTGCTATGGCGAGAAACAAGCCGCTTGCAAAGAAGCTGAGGCTCGCTAAGGCCGCCAAGCAGAACAGGCGCGTCCCTGTTTGGGTTATAGTTAAGACTAACAGAAGGGTTATGACCCACCCGAAGAGGAGGCACTGGAGGAGAACTAAGCTCAAGGAGTGAGGTGATCTAAATGATCAAGCCCGGTGAGGAAGTTGTGTTCGTAGTCCCGATCAAGAAGATAAAGAAGCGCGTTCCGCGCTGGAAGAGGGCACCTAGAGCTGCTCACTTCGTCCGCGAGTGGATAGCAAGGCACGCCAAGGCCGACGAGGTAGTCATCGGCACCGACGTCAACGAGAAGATCTGGGAGCGCGGGGCAGAGAAGCCGCCCAGCAAGCTCCGCGTCAAGGTCGTCGTCGAAGAGGAAGAGGGCAAGAGGGTTGCCAAGGTCTCCCTCGCCTGATTTTAACAACTTTTTAGAGGTGACGAGATGCACATCGAGAGGCTCGATTTGGAGAACTCCCCGTACCTCGGCGTTTATGGCTTCGCTACCGACAGGGTAGCCGTTATCAGGGAGGGCCTCAGCGAGAAGAAGCTTAAGGTTCTTAGAGAGGTTTTAAAGGTTCCGCTCATTGAGACGAGCATAATGAAGTCCCGCATAGTCGGTGTGTTCGTTGCGGGGAACTCAAACGCCCTGATAGTCCCCTGGTACATCTGGGACGCCGAGCTCAACTTCATAAAGGGCAAGCTCGGGGAGTACGGGATTGACATGGAAGTCGTTCCATTCAAGAGCAGGCTCACCGCCTTCGGAAACCTTATCTTGGCGAACGACAAAGGGGCCCTCATCAGCAAGGAGTTCACGAGGGAAGAAGCTAAGAAAATCGAAGATATACTCGGCGTTCCAGTCGAGAGGGGAGTTATAGCTGACTATACAGCCGTTGGGAGCGTTGGAGTCGTTACGAATAAGGGTGGCCTCGTCCACCCTGAAGCCACAGACGAGGAACTTGAATGGCTGAGCGACCTCTTCAAGGTCGATGTTTACGTCGGAACCGCCAACATGGGTGTTCCCTTCGTCGGCTCGTGCATGATAGCCAACTCGCACGGAGTCGTCGTTGGGCACCTTACGACAGGTCCTGAGATTGTGAAGATCGAGGAGGCTCTCGGCTTCCTCGGATAAAGCTTAAAAGTTCACCTTCAAAGGCCCGGAAGGAGGGATGAAAATGGAGGTCAAGGTCTACCGCGTTAAAGGAGTCTTTGAGAGGGGTAACCTTAAACAGCCCTTCACCAAGGAGTACCGTGCTCTCAAGCCTGAGCACGTCAAAGAGCTCGTTTACTCCGACATAGGCAGCAAGCACCGCGTTCCAAGGAGCAAGATATGGATTGAGAGCATCGAGGAGATAAAGCCCGAAGAGGCCGAAGACCCCGTTGTCAGAAGGCTCAGCCTTGAGCTCTGATTTTCTTTTCCAACCCGATAGCTTTTTAAGGAAATCTCTTTACTAACACTTGTGGTTATTATGGACGGAGAGGGCCTCTATTACTCCGGCAGGGTTCTCTGGGTGGTCAAATCCGGCGATAGGCTTTACGGCAAGGTACTTGATGATTACCCTTACTATGTGGAGATCGCAGAGGATTCGAGCTTCTGCACATGTCCTAAGGGGGGCGACTGTGAGCACGTCCAGGCCGTTAAAATAGCATACGAAAATGGTTTTTACTTTGACTGCCCAGGGGAGGAACCTTTCGGGGAGGGTTGCGCCCTCTCAATGCTTAACTCCGTCCCTGAGCTGAAGTGGAGGGTTATTCTCAGAGAGCTTGAGCACGCCCTTGAAACTGACGAAAGTGGAAGTACTGCAGCAAAACTCTTTTATCAGGCCTTTAAACTTCTCGAGCAAGGCCCTAACCCCCGGAAACTAAAGGTGATTGGGGTTCTGCTGGATGAATACTCTGCTGTGTTCCCTGATTATGCAGTCACAGAAAGGCTTAAATCAGAGTTTCGACGTTTAAGGATAAGGCTTGAGGGGTGAGATCATGAAGGCCCTGTACCGGGGGATGTGTCCCAACTGCGAGGGTAGAATATCCGATGAAAGGCTCGTCATGAAAAACCCGTGCAATGACTGTATCGATAACCCCATCACCGCTGAGAGTTATTTTGAACTCGTAAAGGCCGTTAGAGAGGCCTTAAAGGCGGGTGAAAAGCTTAAAGCTTGGGAGGAAATGTATTCCCTTGAAAAGGGTCTCAGAGAGGTTGAAGAGTTCTTTAAGAAGGCCACGGGGTTTACCTTCTGGAGCGCCCAGAGGACTTGGGTCAAAAGGCTCCTCAAGGGCAGGAGCTTCTCAATCATAGCCCCAACTGGTATGGGCAAGAGCACCTTCGGGGCATTTATGTCCGTCTACTACGCCACGCAGGGCAAGAAGAGCTACATAGTCGTCCCCACGACGCCCCTCGTTGTCCAGACGGTCAAAAAAGTCCAGGCTATAATCGAGAGGACGGGGATGGACATTAGGCTGGCCTACTACCACGGCAATCTCAAGAAGAAAGAGAAGGAAGAGATGCTCGCTAAAATCGAGTCCGGTGACTTTGACATCCTAATAACGAGCGCCCAGTGGTTGGCTAGGAACTTCGACGAGAAACTGAAGGGTAAGCGCTTCGACTTTATCTTTGTTGACGACGTTGATGCTTTCCTCAAGGCGAGCAAGAACATTGACCGCTCCCTCCTCCTGCTCGGCTTCACAGAGGAGATTATAGACAAGGCGTGGGAGATCATAAGGCTCAAGAAGCAGATGAGCAAATACCTCAACGGTAATTCTGATGAGAGGGAAGAAAAACTCAACGGGCTCAACGGGGACATAGAGAGGCTCCAGCGCGAGATTGAAGAGTTCAAGAGGAAGAACAAGGTCGGAGTAATGATTATCGCCTCCGCCACTGGAAGCGCTAGGGGCGACAGGATAAAGCTATACCGCGAGCTGCTCGGCTTTGAGGTCGGCAGCGGAAAGAGCGCGCTAAGGAACGTAGTGGACAGCTACATGAAGCCGAGTAAGGACGTCAAGGAGCACGTGGAGGAACTCCTTAAGAGGCTTGGAAGGGGCGGTCTTGTCTTCGTTCCCATAGATCAGGGGTTAAGCTATGCGGAAGAGCTTGTCCACTACCTCAAGGAGAAGGGCTTCGCGGTCGAGCTCGCCAGCTCAAAGAACAAGAAGGCCATCGAGCGCTTTGAAAAAGGTGAAGTAGATTACCTCGTAGGAGTTGCGACTTACTACGGTTCAATCGTCAGGGGTCTCGACCTGCCGCACCTCATCCGCTACGCGATCTTCACCGGCGTTCCGAAATTCCGCTTCTCGATCGACCTTGAGAGGCCAACAATCTACCGTGCCCTTGGCCTGCTGAGCGAAATAATGGACTTCTTGGACGATGAGGACAGAAGAACGGCTGAAAAGTTACACGCAAGGCTAAGGAGACTCATCAGGAACATACCGCAGTTTGAACTCCTCAAGATTGAAGAGGCCCTGGCTGAGGGCCTTCCAATAGAGAACGAGTTCCACAAGGCCATCCTCAATGTTTTCCGCGAGCTGGTTGAGTTCCTGCGCAGGGTTTTGAAGAAGGGAGAGGTTCTCCAGCGGCTCGCTGAAGACCCGTTCGTCAGCCTAGTTAAGGAAGAGGGCAAGTGGTTCATCGAAATCCCTGATGTTAGAACTTACATTCAGGCAACCGGAAGGACGAGCAGGCTCTTCGCGGGCGGAATCACCAAGGGTCTCAGCGTCCTCATAGTTGATAACGAGAAGGTCTTCAACGGCCTCGTCAGGCAGATGCGCTGGCGCTTCACCGAGTTCAAAATGGTTCCCTTCGAGGAGCTCGACCTTGAGGAGCTCCTTAAGGAGATAGACGAGGACAGGGAGAAGGTAAAGCTGGTTATGGAGGGCAAGATAAGCTCGAAGGTCAAGGATCTGGTTAAATCTGCCTTAATGATCGTTGAGAGCCCCAACAAGGCTAGGACGATAGCCAACTTCTTTGGAAGGCCGAGCAAGAGGCGTATTGGCGATTTGGTTGCTTATGAGGTCAGCATAGGCAACAGACAGCTCACAATTCTCGCGAGCGGCGGGCACATGTTTGACCTCGTTACCAATGAGGGCTATCATGGTGTTCTCATCGAGCGTGACGGGGACATGCTCCGCTTTATTCCGATTTATGATACTATAAAGCGCTGCCGCGATTGTGGACATCAGTTTGTAGACTGGGAGAAGAAAGGTGTCTGCCCGCGTTGTGGAAGCAGGAACGTCCGCGATGCCCTTGAGAACGTTATAGCGATGCGCGACATAGCGCAGGAAGTTGACGAGATATTAATCGCGACGGACCCAGATACCGAGGGTGAGAAAATAGCCTGGGACATAAGGAACATTCTGAGCCCATACACGCCGAACATCAAGAGGACGGAGTTTCACGAGGTTACACGTCCAGCTATACTCAGAGCCATTGAAGAGGCAAGGGACGTAAACGAGAGCCGCGTCGAGGCCCAGATGGTGAGGCGCATAGAGGATAGGTGGTTGGGTTTCGAACTCAGCCAGGAGCTCCAGAGGGTCTTTGAGGACAGGAACCTCTCCGCCGGCAGGGTTCAGACCCCAGTTCTTGGCTGGATTATTGAAAGGTATAAGGAGTTCAGCGAGAGCGAGGCCTATTTCCTTGGCCTGACCCTTGAGAACGGTCTCCAGGTCACGGTTGAGCTCGGAAAGGATGGCAAGAACGTTGAGCCGCCTGAGTACGTAACCGTTGAGGAAGTCCAGCTTGAGGAGAGGGAGCTTAATCCGGCTCCGCCCTACACGACCGATGCAATGCTCCGTGATGCTTCGACTTTCCTCAAGCTGTCTGCACCGGAAACGATGCGTTTAGCTCAGGATCTCTTCGAACTGGGCTTAATCACCTACCACCGTTCCGACAGCACCCACGTCAGCAACACTGGAATAGAAATCGCAAAAGAATACATAACCCAGGAGCTCGGCGAGGAGTACTTCAAGCCGAGGCCGTGGGGAGAAGAAGGGACTCACGAAGCCATAAGGCCGACAAGACCCATCGATACAGGTCGCCTGATGCAACTCATCCGTGACGGCATAATCCAGCTGCCAAGAAACCTCACGCGCAACCACTACAGGCTCTACGATATGATATTCAGGCGCTTCATGACCAGTCAGATGGTTCCAGCGAAGGTTCTCTATGAGAAGGCAGTTATCAACGCCGGTGTCGGAAAGGTGGAGCTTGAGGGCTACGTTGAAATCCTTGAGGAAGGCTGGACAAAGCTCCGCTCTCCATCTTTAAGACAGCTACCAAGGTTTGAGCCAGGAATGAAGCTCAGAGTCATCGAGTCAAAGAAGTGGAAGGCACCTAAGGTCTCGTTATACACCCAGGGTGACGTTATCGCTCTAATGAAGGAGCGCGGTATTGGACGGCCATCTACGTACGCGAAAATTGTTGAGACCCTTCTAAAGCGTGGGTATGTGATCGAGACAAAGGGCAAGAAGAAGCTCGTCCCAACGGAGAGGGGCATAAAGGTCTATCATTACCTCGTCAGCAAGTACCGTAACCTTGTAAGCGAGGAGAAGACAAGGGAACTGGAAGAGAAGATGGATCTCATTGAGGAGGGTAAGCTCAATTACCTTGAGGTTCTAAATGACCTTTACAATGAAATTCTCTGTGAGGTCAAAAGAAGGGGATGCTAGCACTCTTTGTCATATTTAGAACCTTTTTCTTTTTTTGCGAGCGCCTATTAGTAACGATATTTCCAGACAATTGTTTCTCCCACGAAAGACTTTAAAGTCAGAAAATAACCATAGTAATCGTGTTGTATTATTGTGCACTCCCAATAAGATCAGTCAAAGTTATCTGATTACAGAATTGTTCATTCCTTGAATCCTCCACCTAAATTAAGGAAAAAATTTATATATGGAATCTGTGGACAATATAAACAGAGAATTTTGGTGGTGGTAAAAAATGGTGAAGGACAGGATGGTAGAGCTTTTGCAGGAGCACTTCGAGTTGAACCTCTACGAGGCAAGGGCGTATGTGGCTCTAGTAGGCTTTGGAGTACTGACTCCAGCAGAGCTGGCCAGTGTTTCAGAGGTTCCGGCTCCGAGGACATACGACGTTCTCAGAAGTCTTGAGAAGAAGGGCTTCGCAATCAGCCAGCCGGGCAAGGTCAACAAGTACAGGCCGGTTCATCCGGAGAACATCCTCGAGAAGTTCATCGAGGAGTGGCAGGAGCGCGTCAAGGAGGAGCTTGAGGCCAAGAAGAAGGCAAAGGAAGAGCTCCTTGAGCTGATGAGGCCCCTCATTGAGACCGAGATTCCCAAGTACGGCGTTGAGCGCGTTTGGGTCGTCAGGGGAATCAGGAACGCCACCCTCAAGACCAAGGAGATGTTTGAGGACGTTAAGGAGAAGATCCTCCTTGCTGACGATGGCTACATAGCGGTAAACCTTGACAAGGACATAATTGCCGCAGTGGATAGGGGTGTCAAGGCTAAAATAATCGTTGCCGAGAACCTCCTCCCAAGGCTCAAGTCTTCAAAGCTCCTTGACTACGCCAAGGCCGGCAAGCTGGAGATGAGGGTTGCCGACAAGTTCGACCTTCCGATGCTCATCTGTGACGACGAGGTCTTCTTCGCCCTCGAAGACATGGCGGCAAGGTACTTCAACTATGAGACACAGATATGGATCAAGGACTTCCGCGTCAGGGAGCTCTTTGAGGGTAAGTTCAACGAGTACTGGGAGAAGGCCAGGCCGATTTGATGCCTCCCATTTCTTTTTGTTAAAATCTTTATCTTTTTTTTTAAAAAATAAAAACCCTTCAAACGTACTTAAATTCTTCCTCTTCGGGCTTCTTCTCCCGTATCTTCCAGAAAATTTTGCCGTCTTTTTCGAAGCTCTCAACCTTTCCCTGCTCCGCGAACCTTAGGAGGTATCTCCTGACTTCCATCGTTCCCAGTCCGGTTTCGTTTGCTATCTCTTCAACAGTTTTGGGGCCACTCTCAAGAGCTTTTAAAACCCTTCTGTTCTTCACGTTGATCCCTCCAGTTTTCGGTACTTTTCGATCAGATCTATTATCTTCTCCATTACACTTAAGCGTTTCTCAAGCTCCTCTGGATCATCCGGTAGATTTGAAGCGAGCTCGTTGAGCTTTTTGAGGAGGGTTTCTTCGAATTCCCGTGCCCTTTCAATCCTGTTTTTTGCACGGTACTCGCACACGGGACAGAATACCCTTCCATCTTTCTCAAAGAGCGGCGAGCCGCATTTCGGGCAGTGTCGGTCAAGCATCTTGGCACCGGAGAGCATCAGCGGCATTATCACCTTTCGGATTTCCTCATCGGTTGGCCTCTTCATTTTCACCACCTCAGGGCGGAGAACACCTCTATAAGGGCTTTTTTACCAAGCTTTGACTTCCGTATTCTGTCAGAAATTTCAGCTATATCAAATGCCATGATGTTAAAGCGCTCTTTGATTCCGTCGATTAATTCAAGGAGCTCTTCTAAGGTTAGTTCCCCGTGCTGGAACCTGGCTATCTTGTATTCTGGCCTCAGTACGTCGAGGTCTATTGTTAGGTATATCTCCCTCCCAAGGTACTTTACGGCGTCATCGAGAACTCCATCTACACCGTGGTTAGTGAGATTAATGTATGTCTTCCACCCCTTGCTCGTCTTCCTCGTCCTTGGAAGGGCGGGGTAAACTCTAACCCTTCTCGTCCACAGCTTCGTTTTACCCGTGGTCGGTACCATTAAGACTGCTCCCACTACCGCGGCTCTCTCTGCTACCCCTTTTTCAAGGGTGTACGCGAGCCATGAGCCGTGATCTAGATAATCGTGGAGGAGGTCAGTGTGGGCGTCTACGCTTAGAATTGAGGGCGGCTTTAGTTTCCTCGCAATCGCATAGCTGACGAGGTGTTCCCCAGTGATATAACAACGATCCAGCGGAATTTTGTTCACAAGGCCCTCTATGCTCCGAGCTTCGACGACGTTGACTTCCTCGTCGATGAGCCCCTCTTTCAGCAGTAGTTTCCTCGCGTACTCCACTCCACCGCGATTTGGTTTTTCACCGAATGGGACAAACGTTACCATAAGACACCCCCTTGTTGTTTAGGGTTGCTCCTTTTAACGTTAAGGATGATCTCCTCCGCCATGTAAATAAACCTCGAACAAAGCGGCCCTTCGTGGGAGTACAAAGAATTCCTGCCGTCTCAGGTAGTTTACCCCTCGGAGAGAATTCTTTAGCTTCTTTCGAGGGTTGGAGTTTCACCGTTACTGTGTGTTTCATTTCGAGTTGTGGCGTGGTTTTGAGGATTTAAGCCCGTCGAAAGATTGGGTAAACTTAATAACCCGCAGCACAGAGTGGATAACGCGATGATGAGATTGGCCTTTGGGGTGATCGATGCCCGGGATCGACGGCCTGAGCTAAAACTAGGAACGGCTATGTAATCCGTCAAATTTTTAAATCAACCTTTTTTAGTAACCTTCGGAAAGATTAAGGGGGTGATGCCATGCCGGTTATTGAGGAAGTGACCGCACCTAGGAGCTTTGAGAGGGTCGGCATGCACTCCCACATCAAGGGCCTCGGCCTCGACGAGAACGGAAAGGCGAAGTTCATGGCCGATGGTATGGTTGGACAAATCAAGGCGAGGGAAGCTGCAGGAATTGCTGTCGAGCTGATTAAGCGCGGCAAGCTGGCAGGAAAGGGAATCCTTCTCGTCGGCCCGACCGGAAGCGGTAAGACGGCCATAGCAATGGGTATAGCAAGGGAACTCGGTGAGGACGTGCCCTTCGTCCAGATAGCTGGAAGCGAGATTTACTCCACCGAGGTCAAGAAGACCGAGTTCCTGAAGGAGGCTATGAGAAGGGCCATAGGCGTTAGAATCAGCGAGGAGAGAAAGGTCTACGAGGGTGAGGTCAAGGAGATAAAGATAAACCGCACTAGACACCCGTTCAACCCCTACGTAGAGATTCCCGAGAGCGTCATCATAACCCTCCGCACCAAAGACGACGAGAAGACGATCAGGGCAGGAAGGGAAATAGCTTATCAGCTCATAGAATTGGGTGTCGAGGAAGGCGACGTCATCCAGATTGACGCCGAAACCGGCAGGGTTTCAAAGGTAGGAACCACGAAGGAGGAAGAGGGGCTGTTCTTCAAGCGCAAGGTTAACCTTCCTAGTGGGCCTGTTCTCAAGGTAAAGGAGTTCACATACACAGTCACGCTCCACGACCTCGACGTCGCCAACGCCCGCGGAAACATCTTTGGCCTGCTCTTCAGCACGGGGGCGGAGATAAGCGACGAGGTGAGGCAGCGCGTTGACGAGACGGTTAAGAAGTGGATCGAGGAGGGAAGGGCAACCCTCGTGCCGGGTGTCCTCTTCATAGACGAAGTCCACATGCTCGACATCGAGGCCTTCTCCTTCCTAGCGAGGGCTATGGAGAGCGAGCTCGCCCCGATTCTGATCCTCGCGACCAACAGGGGCAAGACCAAGATAAGGGGCACTGACATCGAGGCGCCGCACGGCATGCCGATCGATATGCTGGATAGACTTTTGATAATCAACACCGAACCCTACAAGAAGGAGGAGATCAGAGAAATCATCAAGATCCGCGCAAAGGAAGAGAAGATCGATATCAGCGAGGAGGCCGTTGAGTACCTAGCTGAGCTCGGCGAGAAGACGAGCCTGCGCTACGCAGTCCAGCTCTTAGCCCCTGCCAGCGTCATCGCTAAGGGCGGCAGAGTGGAGAGGGAGCATGTCGAGAAGGCCAGGGAGTACTTCGCCGACCTTAAGAGGAGCATGGAGTTCGTTGAGAAGCTTGAGGGTATGCTGAGCTGACTTTTCACATTTTAACCTCATTTCAGACGGAAATCAGATTACACCCGCTTTCACGAGGGCACACAGAACGTCGAAGAAAGCCGAGCCCAGCCAGTGAAGTAGAAAGCTCTGGAGAAAGCTCCTCCCCCTGAGATCCATCCAAGCAAAAACGATCCCTGCGATGAAAGAGTATGGAATCTCGATTGGGGGTTTCCCTATATGAACGAGGGCATAAGGTACGTCCTGAGCGAGAATTCCAATCCACTTCTTTTTTGAGGCCAAAGGGAAGAGCAGAAAACCCCTGAAGAAAGCCTCATGGGTTAACATGACAACACCTATGACGAGTTCTTTCTCCAAAAACTCAAGCCAATTGGAGTAGGCGAAGTTTGGGTAATAGGCAACCATTGAAGGCACCTTGAGGCCCGCAAAACTCAGCACAATGGCGAGACCAAAAAGGTACAGGAAAACCCTCCAGTTATCATCGGGAGGTCTAAGCCCCACTTCAGGGGGCTCGAAACCGAGGGCGAGCGAGATTAACAGTGGAACGAACAGGTACCAAACGAGTAACCAAAGCGCCCACCCCTCCAAAGAACCGTCGAAAAAGCGAGGAACAAAAGAGAGGGGAACCAATACAGCAAAAAGAATGTACGGATTTCTTCTCAATCCCATTCATCACACCATGAGGCTTATTGTTATCGTGCCTGGATACCTCTTAACCTCAATCCCACGGTTGGTAAAGGCTATGCCGATCTCAAGCGGTCTGTTCGGGTTAGCCCTTCTCCTTACCTGAATCCCGATTTCGTCGCCAATGCGGTCTTTATTGAGGCGGGAGATGTAGGAGTACAGAAGGCGGATGAAGTTGCGGTAGTCCTGCATATCCTCAAGGAACTCCCTCTGCTCAGGGTTAAGGCGGGGCATTATGTACCTGTGGAAGAACCAATCGAATGTTCCCGCTGTCTCGGAGGAGTAAACGAATAGGAGCTTGTAAAAATCAATGTTCTTATTGCCAAAGACGGAATCCAAATAGGGAATCGCCTTACCGAGGAGCCTGCTGGCTTCAGTGAAGTTGAGGTTAACCAGTCTTACGACGAGGTCACTTCCCCTGATCTCTAGGTGGATAAACTTGTTGTTCCCGAAGTCCATGTAGACATGATTGTAGAACATCACGAAGTTCCTCGGTCTCACGTTCATCTGCTGAAGAATCCTCACAACGACGTCCCTAAGCCTCGTGAGGAGAGAGGGATCTCCGATAAGAACTGCCTCGACACCTCCCACCTGCTCCCGCAGGACAACATCCCTATCGAGCCTGAACTCGACTTCCCTCCTCCAGCCAGGCATGTTGTAGCGGTTCAATATTTTGAGCTCCAAAAGGGACACCATAACGCTTTTCTCAATGCCCCCGAACCTCTTCTTAAAAATGACAACCGGGTGATATCTGGAAGCGGGATTAAGGTAAGAAACAGGTATTTCCGTGACTTTGAGAAACGCCGCAAGCGCATCTCTAATCTTCCTCTCGTCGGATTGTGAAAACCTGCCGACGAGATCTTTTACGAGCATCTCAAAGCGCTCCCGCCTCGCCAACATGATCTCACCAAAACCTATATCCGCCTAAAAAATTATAAACCTCTCGGTCAGGGGAGGAAGAAAGCAAGAAGGAAATTCACGGCTTTTCCTGGGCCTCTTCACTCTGAGAGGAGTTATCTTCGGCTTCCTTAGCCTCTTCGGTTCTCTCGCTCTCGGCCTTCCCTTCGGCAACCTCGGTTTCCCTGGCCCCTTCGCTCCCTTCCGAGGTAACTTCCTCTGGCGGCTTGAGAAGCTCCTCGACGTTCGGCTTGAAGATTACCTTCTCGTAGCCGAGGAACTTCAGGTCGCTTTCCAGGAGGATCTCCCCAAGAATTAGGGTATTCCTATCGACCTCATCAAGGATGGGCTTGAAGTTCACGGTAACCTCCTTCTCCCCGACCTCTATGGCCACCTTGTTGGGGTCAACCCTCGGGAGGCGGAGCTCGATCATTGCCTTGACCTTTTCAATCGGGTCCTCAACCTTCTCGACTATCTCAACCTCGTAAACTAGGTGCTTACCCGCGTAGGGGTGGTTGAAGTCAACCCTAACGCGGCCCCCGCTGACCGTGAGAACCCTACCCTTGATCTTCCTTCCGTCTTCACTCTCAATCTCAATGGGCATGCCAGGGAACGGGATTATACCCTGTCTCCTGAACTGGCCGAGGGTGAAGACCTTTATGAGCCTGGGATCGCGTTTTCCAAAACCCTTCTCCGGGGGAACAATGATTTCGTACTTCTTGCCGACTTCAAGTCCCTCAAGCTGCTCATCAAGGCCCTTTATAACGTGACCCGCTCCAACCGCGATGGGGACGGGGCCGTAAACGCCGTTCTCCTTGTAGATGCCGGCCTGCTTGGCCACTTCCTCCTCAGTAGTGTCAAAAATCTCACCGGTTTCCTTAATCTTCCCAGTGTAGCGGAGCCTTATGACGTCTCCCTTCTCAACCTTGACCATTGTTGCTACCTCCTTTTCAGGCTCTAACTCCGAGTTATGAAGTTAGTTTTTAAGCTTTCCCGCAACGATAAACTAATAAAAAGGCGCCCCCAACATGGCCCGGTGGTGAAAATGGCCATTAGGATATACAACACCCTCACTAGGCAGAAGGAGGAGTTCAGACCTTTGAGAGAAGGAGAAGTTAGAATGTACGTCTGTGGCCCGACGGTTTACGATTATCCCCACCTCGGACACGCGAGGACTTACATAGCCTTCGACGTTATAAGGCGCTACCTCGAGCACAAGGGATACACAGTCCTTATGGTCATGAACTTCACCGACATAGACGACAAGATAATCAAGCGGGCCAACGAGACCGGTGAAGACCCGAAGGAGCTAGCTGAACGCTTCCTGAGGATTTTCCTTGAAGACATGGAAGCCCTAAAGGTCAAGCCCGCCGATATTTACCCGCGCGTAACCGAGCATATGGAGGACATCATCGAATTCATCAAAAAACTCCAGGAGAAGGGCTACGCCTACGAAGGTAGCGACGGCGTTTACTTCGAGGTCAGGAAGTTCAGGGACTACGGGAAGCTGAGCAAGATAAAGCTCGAAGACCTCGTTAAGGGCGCCCGCGTCGAGCCCGGCGAGGGCAAGAAGAACCCCGAAGATTTTGCCCTCTGGAAGAAGGCCAAACCTGGAGAGCCGAAGTGGCCTTCACCGTGGGGCGAGGGAAGGCCAGGCTGGCACATAGAGTGCTCCACGATGAGCAGCAAGTACCTCGGCGAGAGCTTCGACATTCACGGCGGGGGGAACGACCTCATCTTTCCGCACCACGAGAACGAGATAGCCCAGAGCGAGGCATGCTTCGGCCACGAGTGGGTTAGATACTGGCTCCACACCGGCTTTCTCATGGTGAACGGCGAGAAGATGAGCAAAAGTTTGGGTAACTTCGTAACCGTTAGAGAGCTCCTCAAGCGCTATAATCCCGAGGTAATCAGGCTCTTCGTCCTCCAGAGGCACTACCGCTCTCCGCTCGACTACAGCGAGGAGGGTATAGAGCACGCCAAGAACAATCTTGAGCGGCTTTATAACACGCTCGAAAACATCCGCGTGGCCATGGAAAAAGCGGAAATTTCATTCCGCTGGGAGGAGCCTGAATTTAGGGCCTACGAAGCTATACGGGACGCGAGGAAGAAGTTCTACGAGGCTATGGACGACGACTTCAACACGGCAGAAGCTCTGAAAGCTGTCTTCGAGGCTAGCAATGCAATAAACCGCTACCTTACAGAGGCCGAGAAGCCGAAGGAGAGCATCCTCAGAAAAGCCTGGGAGTTCTTCAAAGTGGTTGGCGAGGTTTTTGGCCTGTTCGAGGACTACTTCAAGGAGCAGAAGGCCGGAAACGAAGAAGCTTTGATAGAGCTCCTCGTTGAGGTAAGGAGTCGGCTCAGGAAGGAGAAGAAGTTCGATTTAGCGGACAAAATCAGGGATAAGCTGAGAGATCTCGGAATACAGCTTGAGGACACTCCGCAGGGAACAATCTGGAAGAGGATTAAAGTCTGAGTTCGCTCTTCCTAAGTTTTTGGGATGAAGAATAAAGATTACGGCACTTGGAAAATCCTTATGGTGTTCGTACCAATGGTCTTGCCCACGGGAGCCCCTTTCGTGAGCAGCACAGTGTCATCTTCATTTACCAAGCCGAGGCCCTTTATGAGCTGAATTATCTCACTCTCGTCGTCACTATCAACCACGAACGGATAAACCCCATAGCTTAGCATTAGACTATTCGCGACTTTCTCGTCCCGGGTGAAGGCCAAGATCCACTGCTTGGGCCTGAAGCGTGAGATAAGGCGAGCGGTATAGCCGCTCCTCGTAGGCGTCAGGATATAGCGGGCGTCCACAACTTGAAGGGCCTCTATTATACTCCTCGCTATGGCGTCCTTTATCGTGCCTTTCTTCGGTATCTTTTCCTTCCACTCAAGCATCCTCACGTTGCCAAAGCTCTCCCGGTATGCTTCAGTCACCCGCGCGATCCTGGCCATCATCCTTACGGCATCAACTGGATACTTGCCCACCGCCGTCTCCTCTGAAAGCATCACCGCATCGGCGCCATCGAGGATGGCGTTTGCAACATCGGTAACCTCGGCACGAGTAGGGAGCTTTTCAGAGGTCATGCTCTCCAGCATCTGGGTGGCCACTATCACTGGTTTCCCTGCCATAACGGCCTTCTCTATGAGCTTCTTCTGGAGTATTGGGAGCTTTTCTATGGGCATCTCTACTCCAAGGTCGCCCCTAGCTATCATTACCCCATCGGAAGCTGACAGAATCTCGTCGAAGTTCTTGACGGCATCTGGCCTCTCTATCTTGGCAACCACGAAAAGCTTGGCCTCACGTTCTTGGAGGAAGCGTTTGACCTTGAGGACGTCGTAAGCGGAACCGACGAAGCTTATGCCAGCGATGTCAACGTTGTTCTCGATCATGAACTCAAGTATTTCGAAGTCCTGCTCCGTAATAGCCTCCAGCGGGATTCTAGCGTTGGGAACGTTTATACCTTTGTGCGAGTACAGTGTTCCACCGACAACGACTTTACACACAACCTCTTTCTCGGTGACTTTGACGACTCTGAGGACTATGAAACCGTCGCTGAGGTAAACGACGTCTCCAGGGGAAACGAGCTTTGGAAAGTCCTTGAAGTCCACGGGGATTACCCCTTCCATTCCCTCAACGTCCTCAACCGTTAAGGTAACAGTCTGGTTGCGTCTTAGCTCAACTTTGCCTCCTAAGATTTCGCCCACGCGGATTTTCACACCGGGTAGGTCTCCCAGAATGGCGACCCGTCTGCCGACTTTTCTGGAGGCCTCTCTGACTCTTTTGATGACTTTTTTGTGGTCTTCAAATGTTCCATGGGAGAAATTCAGCCTTGCGACGCTCATTCCTGCCCGAATAAGGCTCTCAATGGTCTTTTTGTCATTTGATGCCGGACCGATCGTTGCCACTATTTTGGTCTTGTGTGAAGGCAGCCTCATTGCTCTTACACCTCCAGTATAAGAGTTAAGTGCCCAACTACTACTTTAATGTATCGGCTTCCATCTTTACAATTAAAAGTAGTAGTCAAGTCATTAGAAGTTAGTCCTGAATGAGGTTCAGGTATTTTACTATTAAAGATCTTATTTCTAATAGCAAAATTATATTGTTAGATTTTTGTTTGGCTTTATTTTCCTCTTTTATAGACTTTAGATATCAACAAAAAGCAAAACTTTAAATAGTAACAAATTTAAAATCTAAAATTTTAATTATTCCACACTAATAACTACTCACAAATTTAACAAAAATACTATTGTAGCGAGGCCATTGGGATTACCTATGAAAGGGTACTGGGTCGCATATTCTAACTCTAACCGCGGTTCTAGAGCAAGAACACTGGTAGTCCCCCCTGCTACATCCTATAGGGGAGGGTCGGTTTAACTTGGTGCGCCTTTAATGACTGTTTTTGTGCATGGTTTTGAGATATAATGTACCTTATATCCAAAACTCGTGATCAAATTCGAGCATTAAAATGAAGTGAAAGCACCCTCACATCCTTACCGCCAGGGTTTTCAAAGTTCAGGATTTTGCCTTATGGAACCCCGCTTCTCTCTTCCAAAATTTAGCTACAATTGAAGGTAGTAAAAACTCGTGGTGAGAGGCTCCTGAATTAATGGTGAGAGATCTGTAGGTAACTCACAGATAATAATTATACTTGGTATAGTTATTATAAACACGTTTTGTAATAGTAAAAAATTCAAATTTTCTACTATTTTAATAAGTGTTTTTTAAATAGCTCGTCCTTTTTCTATCAAAACAACTTTGGAGAAGTAAGATATTGAAAAATCTAAAGTTATACAAATATTTTTGAGAAATAAATTTAGTCTAATAATTAGACATCAATCGATAAAAATAACCCTAAATAAGCGTAACAACTCACCCAAAAATTTGAGAGATAAATTTGGGTCGCAACACACAAATCACGAAAGAGCTCAAAAGGGAGAAAATAGCAAATTAAGTCTTTACTAACCTTCTTTCTCCATTTTGGCCCTTACCGAGGCTATTACGTTGTCAACTATCTGTGGGGCAACACCAATGTAGTTCTCAGGCCTCAGAGAGGCCAAGTCTTCATCGCTCAGGTACTTTCTGACTTCACTTTCCTTCACAACGTCGAGAAAGTCCCTTCCCTCTTCAAAAGCTTTCATTGCGAGCTGCCTGACGAGCTCGTGCGCCTCCTGCCTGCCCATACCCTTCTCGGCGAGCTTCAGCATCAGGGGTTCCGCCATTATGAGGTTTTTAGTCAGGTAGAGGTTGCGCTTGATGTTCTCGGGGAAGAACTCTAGCCCTTTAAGAACACTAATTGTGACGCGGAGCATCTCGTCGAGAAGGACAAAAGTCTCCGGAAGAATAACGCGCTCGACGGAGGAGTTTGTTAAATCCCTCTCGTGCCACAGGGGGTTGTTCAACAGGGCAGGGATGACGTTCGAATAGATAATCCTTGCCAGCCCGCAGACTTTCTCGCTCCTTACCGGGTTCCTCTTGTGGGGCATCGTTGAGGAACCAACTTGCTTCTTTCCGAAGGGCTCGCTTACCTCAAGGATTTCAGTCCTCTGGAGGTTCCTTATCTCAAGGCAAATTTTGTCAAGAGTTGATGCAACCAACGCCAAAAACATCATGAGTTCAGCGTAAAGATCCCTTGGGACAAGCTGATTTGTTATCAGCGCGGGCTTTAGGCCTAAATCCTCCATAACGAGCCTCTCAATCTCAAGGGCCTTCTCCCCGAAGGACGCGGCAGTTCCCACTGCACCGCGCATCTTGCCTACGAGGACGCGCTCCTTAATTTCAGCGAGCCTGTCGATGTGCCTCTGAACCTCATCGAGCCAGAGGGCAAACTTCATGCCGTAAGTTGTCGGAACCGCGTGCTGGCCGTGGGTTCTCCCTATGCAGACTGTATACTTGTGCTCCTCGGCGAGCTTCAACAGGACGTCGCGGAGCTCCTTAAGATAGCGCTCTATCAGCTCAAGGCTCTCCTTTATGAGGAGCGCGTTCGCGGTGTCGATTATGTCGTTTGAGGTGGCGCCTAGGTGAACGTACTTCCCGTGCTCGCCGCAGACTTCACTTAAAGCCTTTACAACGGCCATTAAGTCATGGTTTATCTCGGCCTCTATTTCCTTGACGCGCTCTAGCTTTACCCACTCCGTGCTGGCCCTTTCAGAAATAACGCGGGCGCTCTCTTCAGGGATGTTGCCGAGCTTTGCGTGTGCCCTCGCAAGGGCGGCCTCGACGTCGAGGAGCTTTTGGAGCTTGTTCTCCTCGTCCCAGATACTTCTCATTTCTCCGCTCCCATACCGATAGTCAATCGGATGGACGGCCATTATATCACCACCTTTATGATCATTCGAGGCGTTAAAATCTTTTCTTTTGATTTTAACATGTCAATCAACGAAACTGGGGCTAGTTATTTAACGTGGGCTTTAACAATTTGGAGCCAGAACAGAGGAAGAACCGAAAAGTATTTAACCTTATGCCAGCGATAGCCTAACGACAAAACTTCCGGAGGTGCCAGAAATGGCTGAGGAGCACGTCGTCTACATTGGAAAGAAGCCGGTTATGAACTACGTCCTGGCCGTTATAACCCAGTTCAACGAGGGTGCCAAGGAAGTTACCATTAAGGCTCGCGGTAGGGCCATCAGTAGGGCCGTTGACGTCGCCGAGATCGTCAGGAACAGGTTCCTCCCAGAGGTCAGGGTTAAGGACATCAAGATCGGTACCGAGGAGCTCCCGACTGCCGACGGCAGGACCGCCAACACCTCGACCATCGAGATCGTTCTTGAGAAGCCGTGAATTGATTAAATCCCTTTCCCTTTTACTCTCATCCTTTACTCAAAGTCCCTGACACGGATGGTGCTTAGATTCTGAGAAAATTGGCGGGCACTTAATCGGTGCAGTATTGACGTTTGCGGTTACTTCTGTGATAATGTACCGCCTGAGGAGAAAATGTTTTTAAGAGTATGGCCCAACTCCCACCTGAAGGGGTGGTAGAGTTGGCAGAGATCAGCGTGGGTCAGATCGTCAAGAGGAAGGCAATAATCGTAAAACCTGATGACACCGTTCACAAAGTCGCAAAGATCCTCGCCAAGAATAAAGTGGGGAGCGCGGTAGTCCTTGAGAACGACGAGATAGTTGGAATAATTACAGATAGGGATATTCTCGACAAAGTAGTGGCGAAGGGAAAGGATCCAAAGAAAGTCAAAGTTAGGGAAGTAATGACAAAGAACCCTGTTACTATTGAGGACGATTATACTATCTCCGATGCGATAGACAAGATGATGGAGAAAGGCATCAGAAGACTCCTCGTGACTAGACTCGGCAAGCCTATTGGCTTCGTCACGGCGGCGGATCTATTATCTGCCCTGAACACATACAATAACGAGGAAGAAGAAGCGGAAGAAGAAACCGAGGTTTATGGAATCTGTGAAATCTGTGGTCAGTATGGTCCACTTTACAAGGTCTACATCGAGGGCGGTGAGAAGTGGGTCTGCGAGGCATGTAAGGACAGGCTCAACCTTTAACTCCCAACTCCCTCATTATCTCGTCGAGGACTATTCCAAACTCTCTGTTTCTATTCTCAACGCTGAGGACATGGAGCTTTCCGAGGGGTCTAAACTTATCGGCCATTTTTCTGTGCACAACCGCGAGGAGAGGTTTCTCTGACTTCAGCACTTCCCCAACAATCCTGACAAACTCATCGCTCTTGTACTCCATCGGGCCGATTTCGTCTATGATAATGAGGTCGGCCTCAACGAGGGCACGCCTTATGGCAGAAACACCGACGCGGTTTATTTCATCAACGTGAACTACGTACTTCCCAAAGGGGACACCCGGTAAACGTGACGTCCCACGGAGGCTTGCAAGGGTGCCCTCTTCACCTGTATCTAAGGCTATGATTTTGAAGCCAACTCGCTTTCCGTTTCGCCTTACCTCTTTTGTTATCATGCCTCCGACGATGTAGCCCCACCTCTCGACTTCCTTCGCCACCCTCTCGACGAGCGTCGTCTTCCCGACTCCGGCAGGGCCCGTTACAAAAACCCTGACCATTTCTCATCACCGAAGGAGCTTTAAGTTCCTCCCTTAAACCCTTTGGGGTGATTGTTATGGAGATAAGATACAAGCCGGAGGAACTCACGAGGCTCCCGAGGACAGTTCGCTACGAAACCGGAAGGGTTATCATGATAGACCAGACGCTTTTGCCGAAGGAGTTCAAGACGATCGAGCTGAAAACCGTTGAGGAAGTTGCCGAAGCGATAGTCACGATGAAAGTAAGAGGTGCGCCGGCGATCGGCGCTTCAGCCGCTTTCGGCTTAGCTCTCTACGCCGACACGAGTAAAGCAAAAACCAAGGAAGAGTTCATGGACGGCTTTTACAGGGCATATGAGACGCTGAAGAACACGAGGCCAACCGCCGTAAACCTTTTCTGGGCCCTCAACAGGATTAAGAAGCTCGTCGAGGAAAACCTCGAAAGCCCGCTCGACGAGATAAAGCGCATGATCGTTGCTGAAGCTCAGAAGATAGCGGACGAGGACGTTGAGGCGAACCTCAGGATGGGCCACTACGGTGCCGAGGCTTTGCCGGAAGGGAACGTCCTAACCCACTGCAACGCCGGAAGCTTAGCTACCGTCCAGCTCGGAACTGTTGGAGCCGTCCTTAGGGTTATGAACAAAGACGGAACGCTCAAGCTCCTCTGGGTGGACGAGACGAGGCCCGTTCTCCAGGGAGCTCGCCTGAGCGCGTGGGAGTATCATTACGACGGCATCCCCCTCAAGCTGATAACAGACAACGCGGCCGGCTTCGTGATGCAGCAGGGGAGGGTTGACGCGATAATAGTCGGCGCCGACAGAATAGTGGCCAACGGCGACTTCGCAAACAAGATAGGCACCTATACCTTGGCCGTTCTCGCCAAGGAGCACGGGATACCGTTCTTTACGGTGGCACCGCTCTCGACGATAGACCTCTCACTAAAAAGCGGTAAGGAGATACCGATTGAGGAAAGAGATCCTGAGGAAGTCCTCACCTGTGGTGGATGCAGAATCGCTCCAGATGTGGACGTCTACAACCCGGCCTTCGACGTTACACCCCACAAGTACCTGACCGGCATAATAACGGACAGGGGCGTCGTTTACCCGCCCTTCGAGAGGAACTTGAAGAGGCTGTTCAAGGAAGAACCGTGAAACCTTCTTTTTCTGCGGCGTTTTTCAATCTTTCATCAAATGTGACAAAATCGAGGCCTCATCCTTGACTCTCAGAGCAGATGAGAGCTGTAGGGAATCAAGTGTTTTAAGCCCATGTTTGAGACCAGTCTCCCAAGATACGCCCAACCTCTTCAATGGAGGGTGCTTTTTTAGAAACTTTTTGAGCTGAACGCGCCTCGCTGAGAGAGACATAGCATCACCGTTTTTAAGTGGAGTATCAACAATAAAACGTTTTCCCCAACAGCTTCTTAATCCTCCCAAGGACGGACTTCTGTTCCTCAACCTTTTCAACGACGACGTCCTGAACCTCACCGATATGCTCCTCTATGGCCGGCAGGAGGAGGCCTAAAAGCTCAAGGGGTTCCAGACAGGGACAGTCGAGGGAGTAGTCGATTGGTTCTCCGTCTGGAAACTCCACTCTAAGCGATATTCCCTCTTTGCCCTTCTTAACTTCAAAACGGGCAGTCCCTTCCTTTCCAATAACTTTTCCCCGTACGAGCATCGGAGAAAGTAAAAAGGCTGGATTAAAGACATTTCTCAAACTTAAAGTTCAAAACGGAATGTTACAGGGACTTTTCGAGGATGAAGGCCCTCTCGCGGTAACCCCTCCTGAGATACCAGTTGAGGGCAGGGTTGTCAAGCTCCACGCGCAGGGAGACCTTTCTAGCGCCTTCAGCTTTGGCCCATTCCTCGGCCCGTTCAAGAAGAGCGGATCCTATCCCAAGGCCACGAACCTTGGTCTCGACGTCGAGGATATAAGCTGTAGGCACGAAGTCCACAGTGTCATCAAGGATGCAGACCCAGACGTGACCGAGGTAGCGGTTGTAACGGTCAACGGCGACGAAGAACTTGTGGGTTCCATAGGCTAGGAGGCAGTTAATTACCCTCGCGTAGGCCGAGACGTACTCGTCCTCCGTCAGTTCGGCCCGCGAAAAGTCTCTGCTGACCTCCATATCGTACTCAAAGATTTCGTCCATGTAGGGCTCGCCGTCAACGACTCTGAAGTCCTTCGCGGTCTCCTCAATTGGCGGGAGCTCCTCTCTTCCCTTCCGGTGGAACACCCCTCACAGCCTCCCCGCGGGTTATCCTAATCCATCTGTCGCCCATCAAATAGGCGTAACCCCTCGTGTATTCTTCGAAAATTGAATAAAGCTTCTCCCTGAACTCGGGCGGTATGTTGTCCGGGCGGGAGCTCTTGCCGTCAAAGTGCACCATCTCAACGTGCCAGTGGGGCTTTCCTTCGAGGGGGAAGTCAGGGAAGCGCTGCTTTATGAGGTGGAGCGAGTGTTCAAGCTCGTCCCTATCGAGCCTCATCATACCCCTCTTTATTCTCTCGGGGAGCGTTTCGATGTGCTCCTCCTTGTACTTGATCAACCTTGGGTCTATGCCGTTGGCGAGCAGGAAGGTCAGGATTCCGTTGCACTTGAATCCTCTCAACTACCAGGCCGGTCAGGGGCCTAACAGCAGACCACTGGCGTATTCCAAGACCTCTCTCCGCGAACCAGCGGGTCATGTAGAGCTCAAAGTCCTGGCTCTGGTCATAGGTGGCGTTGTAGTGCTCTATCCCGTGGAAGGGCTCATAGGAGCCCGGGTCGTCGTACTCGTTGCCGAAGAGCAGGTTTCCGATGGAGTACTTGTAGAGCAAAGGTAAGAAAGCGAATGCGTAGCCCTCAAAGAAGAACAGGCGTATCGGGTAAACTTCAGCCTTTTTCTTCTCCCCACGCCCGCAAGGATTTTTCATGTTCCGGTCGATGAAGGTGTAGAGCCTATCGGCGTTGCCCCAGACTTTTTTCGTCTTCTGCTCGTTCTCCTCGAACCAGCGGTAAGCTGGAAGGGCAACGTGCCAGTGAGCTCCGGATTCGTTGTAAAAGAAAGAAGAAAAGGATAGACCTCGCAGCCGAGCTCCTTCATCAGACCGTAGGTGAGCAGGCTCTCCTTTCCCCGCTGAGCATGACGGTGCATTTTGAGTAGTCCGGCTCGAAGTCTATCGGCTCCTCTTCGATTCCTTCAGGGACGAGCTTTGCCATCTCGGGAGTTACACTCTTCGGCACGAACTCGGGCTTTAGGAACTCGCTTGGATTCGCGATTCTGTTCACGAAGATGTCCTTCGCAGTTATACGCATCATGTCCTCGAAGAACTTCAGGTCGCAGGGGTCGAGGGAAAAATCGAACCTTATTTCCGGGGTGAAGAGGCCATAGTTTATGGCAGGAACGATGCTCATGAGCTTCGCAAAGGTCTCAACCTTAGGAATCCTCTCGTGGTAGCGGTGGATGAGCTCGTAGCTTACCTCCTCTCCGTCAATGCGGAGACCCGCGGGCGTTCGATGAGGATGTAGTCAAAGCACTTCAGCTCTGGCAGGCTCAAGGGGTCCTCAACCCCCTGGATGAGCGGGACGCGGGTCATTATCCCCGTCTTAGCCTCAATCTTTCTCGCCCATTCGAGAGCCTCCTCCAGAATCGTGGCGCGGAAAAGTTTACCCAAGCCGTTGGGCCCTTCACTTGCCTCAGATTCATCGGATGTTAGGGATTTTTTAGGCCTACAATCTTCTAAATTGGGCGCTTTTATGGCTTCCATTGTTATATTCCTCTCATATCTAGAATGAAGCATTTTAAAGCGGGGTAAGGGTATATAAACCTTTCTCCCAGGTAAGGCTGTTTTTCTTGCCTAACTATGTTATCGTCTGGTAAAATTTTTAGACAACCTAATAATTGCCATAAAAATGGAAAAGAAAAGTTTTTAACCCTTTAACAAACTGTAGAGTGCCCCAGAGCGGGGCGAGGTGGTGGAGATGTACCCACCCAGGAAGAAGGTCCGGCCCAAGGTCGAGGAGGAAGAAGAATTCGGGTCCCTCGAAGAGGTTGAAGAAGCCTACGAGAACTTCGACGAATACGAGGAGGACTGGGAAGACGAAGAGGAAGAGTGAAGGTTAAATTTTTAAACCCTCCTTTTTCTCCCGCGGCCATGGTGGTCAGTCAGAAACGCAAGAGGGCAACTCTCAAGAAGCTTGAGAGAAAAAGCCAGATGAGGTACCGGCCGAATCCGGAGAGGTGGTTTTACTCTTTCATTCCATTTAAAATCTCCACTGGCGGGGCCGCCCCATTGATACCTATCCTCACCATGGATCTTGGCGGTGGCCCTCGGGAAGTCGGTATTGTAAACGCCGTCGGTAGCTTTGCATCAATGCTCGGCGGCCTCTTCTGGGGAAAGCTGAGCGACAAGTTTAACAGGAGAAAGGTCTTCCTAATAGCAGGTTTTCTTGGAACTGCACTATCAACCTTTCTGTTCGCCCTGGTGAAAAGCGTCCCCTCGGTGATTTTTGCAAACGCCCTCTACACTTTCTTCATAGCCGCGACGGTTCCGATTCCAGTCCTCATAATCACCAAGGCGTTCCGCCTTGAGGACTGGGACTACGAGATAGGAAGGTTCAACGAGATATGTGGCTGGGCCTGGGTGTTGGGGCTTGTAATTGGGTTCGTCCTGTCCCACCTGCTCCCCCTCAGGTTGATTTTTGTAGTTCTAGGTTTAATAGGCCTCCTCTCTACCCCCTGGGGGATGAGGACGATAAAGGAAGTCCCGCTCCACCCCAGCAGAAAGATCCTCGGTGTTTACGCGGGCTACGTTGTCGAAAAGTTCCGCTATTTGCCAAACTTCATAACCCACCTGCCAAGGCTTTCCACGGACGGATTCGGCAGGCTTTACATCTCGACTTTCCTCTTCTGGTTCGGGGCGATGCTTTACTTCACCCAGTTCCCCGTCCTCCTGAAGGTGAGAGGCTTTGGAGCCTCGACGCTCTACCTTATGAGCATTGGAAATTCGGCGGTCTCAGCCTATATGTACACCCGCGTTGGGAAGAGGGTTAAAGCGGAGGGCGGTTACAGAACCCTCAACTTCGGCCTTCTCCTGAGGGGTCTCTCTTTCCTTCTACTCACTTTCGCGACGCTCATAACAGGACCGCTCTTTCCAATCTTAGCGTTCATCTCCTACTTCCTCGCTGGCTACACGTGGTCATTTATAGGAATCTCAACAACCGCTGTGATTTCTCACCTCGCTCCACCAAGAAAGAAGGGAACCCTGATTGGAACCTACAACTTCGTGAGCTCCCTTGGAGCGATAGCCGGAAACCTGACGAGCGGGTTCATCGTCTCACTCTTCGGCCTTACAGGTAACTTTGCGCTCGCGTCTGCGTTCATCTTCCTCTCGCTCCTTCCGATAGCCCGCCTCAAGGCCTAAAAGCCAAAAAAATATAAAGGCATCAGTATGGATAGTAAGAGTAAGCATAGGGGTAAGCAAACCTCCAGTAGGCTCTCCTATAGACCCATCCAGGCCTCTGCCACGGCGGCAGGTAGCTGAATGGACCCCTTCCAGGCCACGGGCCCCACCAGCCTCCGGCAAACCACCTTCCTCTGCAGAATCCTCTCCCTCTCCCCCACCTCGGCATGACCATCACCATTTGTGCATATGCACAAAAAGGTTAAAAAGCTTATTGGACAGTTTTGGGTATAACCAACGGTTTAAAAGCCGAAAAGTTTATCATAAACACAGAAAACAGAAAAACATATTTGGGTGGTATTCCATGGGAGCCAACAGGGAAGAAGCCCTTAAAGCCCTCCAGAAGATAAAAGAAAGGATTAAAGCTAAAGAATCACAATGGAAATACAAGGTGGCAGTCCTCAGTGGTAAGGGTGGCGTTGGAAAGAGCACTGTCGCGGTTAACCTTGCTACGGCTCTCGCGAAGAGGGGCTTTAAGGTGGGCCTCCTCGATGCAGACGTACACGGGCCTGACATTGCTAAGATGATGGGTCTGGAAAGGGTCGATGTCCTAGCTGAGAAAACGGAGGACGGGCGCTTTGAGATGATCCCACCCGAAACAGACTTCGGGGGAAGAACCGCGCCGATAAAGGTGATGACCCTAGGCTTCATGGTTGGGGATGATCAGCCTGTGATTTGGCGCGGGCCGCTCGTTACGAAGGCCATTTGGCAGCTTCTTGGGGATGTGAAGTGGGGTGAGCTGGACTTCATGATCATTGATTTTCCGCCGGGAACTGGTGATGAAATCCTGACGGTAGTCCAGAGTATTCAGCTTGACGCCGCTGTGATAGTAACGACCCCGCAGGAGGTTGCTTTACTTGATACGGGCAAGGCGGTTAACATGATGAAGAAGATGAATGTCCCCTACATTGCTGTGATTGAGAATATGAGTTACTTAATCTGCCCGCATTGTGGGAATGAGATTGACGTTTTTGGAAAAGGGGGCGGGAGAAAACTTGCTGAGAAGGAAGGCGTTGAGTTTTTGGGTGAGATTCCCATTGACTTAAAGGCTAGGGAAGCGAGCGATGCTGGAGTACCAATAGTCCTCCACGGCGACACTCCAGCGGCCAAGGCCTTTGAAGAAATAGCGGAGAAACTCGTTAACAAACTAAAGGAAATGAAAGGCTCTGGCTAAAGCCAAGGAAATCCTCCAGGCCTTTGGGCGTCGTTTTCTTCCCTTCTGAAGTGCCTATCCATGAGCCTTCTTCTCGCGGATTATTCTGGCAGTTCTCTCGGCAACCTCCTTTTTGGTTCCCTCGAACATCTCGCGCGGGAACTCAAAAGGCACTTCTTCTGGCGCCCTTCCCTTGAACATGAGGGTCCTTATGTAAACTTTCTCGCCCTTCTTGAGGAATTCAAGGACGTTGTCAGCTCTTTCGGCGAGTCTTCTGTTGTGCTCTTCAAACATTGCCGAGTTGACAGCAATGAAAGAGGTAATCCCCTCTCTGGAGTCTCTTAAGTAGAACCTCCACGAGCCTTTCTTTCTCCTCGCTCCCTATGAGGAGGAGTGTAAAGGAGGGGATTACTACTATTGTCTTTTCCTCGGCCATACACAGCGCAGCGTCGAGCTGTTCGGGCTCTGAGAAGTTGCCGATGTAGTACCCAGAATCGGCCCTCTGAAAGCTCTCGCATGAGGGTTGGTAGTTGCAGACGGGGGAGTTCGTGGCAAAGTAGAGCACCCTGAAGTCCCCGTGAGTTTTGAGGAACTCTACGACGAACTTCTGGGCAAAGAGGGGCTTTGCCGCGGCCATTGGGCCGGAGAGAAGGGTAAAGGCCGGAAGCTCGAACTCAAAGCCCTCAAAGGCAAACCTCATGCTTCCACCTCACAGCCTTTTTATTGCTGGAATGAGGTTCTTCTTGCCCCTCTCCGCTTCCCGCCGTATCTCCTCAAGGAGTTCCCTTGAGAGCGGAACCTCAACCTCTTTTCGCGTCCGCCGACCTCTCAAGCTCCTCGACCATGTCCCTGAAGACATCCGTGTTGACGGTCAGGAAGTACGTTTTCGTTTTATCCTCACTCAGAATCTCCTTTATCTTCCCGTGGATTGCCCTCCCGTACGTTGGCGAGAAGAAGAGCAGGTTCAGAGCGGCTCCAACGACCATCGTCCCGATTTCACTTGGGCTGTTGCCGAGGTAGATGTTCGCCAGGGAAAGCGCCTCGTCCTATATCTCAGGCTTTACGAAGTTCGCTCTGATGTGTTCGTCCGAGACCCTCTCGAGGCCCTCTATTGTTGGATCGAGCTCGATGAAGAAGACCCTGCAGTAGTAGTCGTCGAGGTTTGCCCCGAGGAGTTTCATCGTGTTTTTGAGGTACTCTCGTCAGAAGGAAGGCCACGTTACCGCCGTTTTTGAGCCAGCCTGAGGCGAAGATGTAGCCAACGAGTGGCTTTCCCGAACCGCCGGGTCCGCTGACGAGGGTCGAAGTGTTTGCAGGGAACCCCTTGGGGAGTATCTCGTCGATCCAAGGGATTCCAAACTTAACGAGCATAGCACCACCTCCCAGTTGAGTTAGGTCAACCTAATCCCATGTATGTGGTAAATTATACGAATTTTAAACCTTATGGTTCAAAAATGGGTATTTAATAGACAGAGATGCCCAAAGGCTTAAAATCAACTGGGTGGCCTTAGTTATGTGGTGAGAAGTATGGGCTGGATAGAGATCCTGATGGAGGACATCCTTAGGCTAGCGAAGGAGAAGGGCTCACCTCCAACGGTTGAAGACGTTATGAGGGACAGCGGAGTTACAAGGGAAGAAGTCAAAGAAGCGGTTAAGGAGCTCAAAAAGAAGGGCCTCGCAACGATGGGGGAGAACGGAATAGTCCTCACGGAGAAGGGGGAGAAGATGGCGGATATCATTTACATTTTTCTTTTGAAAGCCTCGCCCTTTAGGGTGGGGAGGAGGTCAGTTCGTGAGGCTCGTCATTGAGAACGCCCTAACGGGCCTCGCCGCCGGAATCAGCGTCGCCGTGCCATACGTAGGGATATTCTACATAATCCTCGCGCTCCTCGAAGACAGCGGGATTTTAGCGAGGTTCATCCTCGTGCTCGACAGGCTCATGGGGAAACTCGGCCTGCTGGGAAAGGCCGTGATACCGCTCATTCTCGGCTTTGGGTGCACAGTTCCCGCAATAAGGGCGACGAGGGTTCTCCCAAACTTCAGGGATAGGCTGAAGGTTGCCATACTCTACATGACCGTCCCCTGCTCCTCCCGCTCAGGGATAATCTTCGGCGTCGTGGGACACTACGCAGGCGCGGGCTACGCCCTCGGAATCTACGCCTCGGCGTTCCTCCTCTTCCTCATCACGGCGAAGGCCCTCAACCTCGTCATACCCCCTGAAGAGCACTACCTGATAGAGGAGCTTCCCCCCTACAGGAGGCCGCTCCTGAAGAACATGCTCGTCAAGGCGTGGGTTAGGATGGCGGACTTCGTTTACATCGTAATTCCGCTCCTCATTGGAGGCGGAATTCTCTACGGCGTAATAGACTACTACAACCTCGTCAGACCCATAGTCGGTCCCTTCAGCTTCCTGACAGTGAACTGGCTCCGCCTGCCCGCGGAGACGATTATCCCTCTAATCTACGGCTTCCTTCAGAAAGATCTAGTCCTGGCGATGCTCGCCAACGCCCTCGGGACAACGGACTTTTCGTTGGTCATGACACCTCTTCAGCTCTTCACGTTTGGATTGGCATCGACGTTCCAGATACCCTGCATAATCGCCTTCTCGATGCTCGCCAAAGAGTTCGGGATAAAAAGAGCAGTAACGATAGAGGTTGTGGCCTTTGCCTACGGTATGTTCTGGGCTGGAGTTATCGCGAGGCTCATTGGGCTCTTCCTTTAATCCTGCGAGACCGTTAAAAGCACTTCCACGAAATTAAACCCGGTGGTGGAGATGTTCTGGCTCAAGACGAAAATAATTGAAGGAAAAGGCTCCCTTGAAAAGCTCCGGAAAGAAGCGAGCGGACACGAGAGGGTTCTCATTCTGGCGAGCAACTCGATGAAGAGGCACGGCTTTCTCGGTGAGGCTGAAGACTACGTTAGAGAAGCAGGAGCGGAGGTTCTCTCCATAGCAGGGCTCCCCGCGGAGCCGAGCGTTGAGACCATAGAGGAGTTCCTGCCGAAGGTCAGGGAGTTCAACCCCGACTTGCTGGTTGCGCTCGGGGGTGGGAGTGTAATAGACACAACCAAAGCCCTTAAGGTCTTTTACGACGCCCCAGAACTTAACTTCGAGGAGATAGCTTTCTTGGACAGGTTTTCAAAACCAAAGCCCGTTCCGAAGCTGAAGACAAGGCTCATAGCGGTTCCATCAACGAGCGGGGCGGGAAGCGAAGTCTCGGCCGCGAGCGTGCTGAAGAAAGGTGGCATCAAATACAACATCGTTACGCCAGAGATAGCGCCAGAGGTGGCCATCCTCGACCCCCGCTTACCGATGACGATGCCGAGGGAAGTCACCAGAAACTCCGGTTTAGACGTTCTCGTCCACGGAATAGAGGCTTACTCAAGCAAAGTGGCAAACGACTTCAGCGATGCGATGGCGATTAAGGCGATAAGAACAGTATTCAACTACCTCGAGAGGAGCCTTGATGGCGATGAGGAGGCGAGGGAAAGGATGCACTACGCCGCGACTATGGCGGGGATAGCCTTCCTCAACGCGCGCCTCGGCCTATGCCATGCTATGAGCCACAAGGCCGCTTGGATAGGCCCGCACGGACTGCTGAACGCGATATTCCTGCCCTACGTCATGGAGTTCAACGCAAGCAAAAGCGACTACGCGAGGAAGCGCTATGATGAAATAGCGAGGGAACTCGGCCTCAAGGACTGGAAAGAGCTTATTAATGCCGTCAGGGAGCTCAACGAGAGGACGGGAGTTCCGAAGCTGAGCGAGCTGGTTGATGAAGAGACCTTCATGGCGAGGCTTGACGAGATGGCTGAGAAAGCCTACCGCGACGGGCTTATACCCTTCAACCCCGTCGAAGCGAGGCCAGATGAGATAAAGGAGCTCTACCTTAGGGCGTTCAGAGGGGAGTGAGGAAAAGAAAAGGAACAAACGGACTAAGCAACCTTCACCTCCTTTTCTCCCCCGTTCTCTACCTCACGTATCTTCCCGCCCTTCATGACCTCTCTGGTCGCGAGGATGAGGATGGCAATGACGAGATATATCACGGCAGAAGCCCCAAAGAGCACCTCGTAGGCTTTCTCCGTCGGGATTTTGATCTGAACGAAGGCCGGTGCCCCCGGCGGGTGGAAGAGGGTGTAGTACGTGCTCATTACCGTCCCGGCTATTGCCGGCCCCCAGGTTGAGCCGAAGTTCCTGAAGAGGCTGTTCGCGCCTGTAGCGACGCCCATGACCCTTGGCGGGACGCTGAAGACGAGGATGTTTATCAGCGAGATGTTCATGAGGGTAATTCCTGTTCCTACAACCACTATCATCGCGACGTACTGCCACAGTGAGAGGCTGGTGGCGTATTTTGACATGAATGCCAGGCCAGCGCTTGCTATTAGGGAGCCGGTGATTGCTATGGGCTTTGCGCCGACCTTCGGCATCAGTTTTCCTGCCAGAGGGGCTATTATAAGCATCACGATGGCCTGAGGTGTCATGAGGAGGCCGCTTTCGAGTATGCTCTTGCCGAAGCCATACGGTTTCGGCATCTGGAAGATGTAGGTGTTCGCCTGGCCCATCATGGATATCCCGAAGGCCGCGAACATTATTCCAACGTTCACTATGGCAGGGTTTCTGGAGGTGATTATGTCAAGCGGGAGGAGCGGGTTCTCCACCCTCCTCTCCCAGAGGGCAAGGAGTATGAAGCCGACTATCGAGACCGCGAAGAGGACGAGCGTCTGCTTTGCAGTCCAGCCTACGTTCGGGGCGCGCGTTACGGCAACGAGCATCGGCACGACGGCCCAGATCAGGAAGATTACCCCCGGCCAGTCGAGCTTTCCGGGGTTGATGTAGCGGCTCTCGCGAAGAACCTTCCAGGCGAGGATGAACATCAGGACTGCGAACGGGGCCGCCGTGTGGTACGTCCACCTCCAGCCCCAGTTCTCGGTGACCCAAGCGCCGAGGGGCATGGCTATGACCATACCGACTCCAAACATCGCGCTTATCATTCCCTGAACCTGGGGCACCATCTCGGGTGGGAACTCCTCGCGGACGAGGGAAAACGCCAAGGGGAATATTGCCATTCCAAAGCCCTGAATTGCCCTCGTGAAGAGGAGCCACTCGAAGCTCGGTGCGAAGCCGTTCAGGATGACACCGAACGTGTAGAAGCCCAGGGCAACTAAAAACATCTTCTTCTTGCCGTACATGTCGCCGAGCTTTCCGAAGAGCGCAACGCTTACCGTTCCGACGAGCAGGTAAATTGTCAGAACCCAGCTGACGTCGTTGGGGTCCACCGCGAACTCCTTCTGTATCGTGGGCAGGGCCGGAGTCAGCATGGCCTCTGTATACATGACGAGGAGCGGGAGGATTACAACGACCAGCATCGCCTTCTTCGCGTAGCTGAGGTCGTAGGTTTCACCGTTCGTCTTGACTTCCATTTTCATCACCAACGTGTCGAACGATATATCGCTTTATAAAGTTAGCGGTAGGGGTTATAAACCACACAACGCCAGGTTTAACCATGAATACCCTCCTCAGGAAGGCTATCAAAGAGCGCTTTGGAAGGCTCAACAGGCTCCAGCAGGACGCTTTTAGAGAGGTTAGCTCTGGGAAAAGCGTTTTGATTATCGCGCCGACCGGTTCGGGAAAGACAGAAGCGGCCGTCCTGCCCGTCTTCAACGAAATCCTTGAGAAAGGGCTTAAACCGATCTCGGCTCTCTACATAGCTCCGCTCAAGGCCCTCAACAGGGACTTACTTGAGAGGCTCGAATGGTGGGGAAGGAAGCTCGGAATAACGGTTGAAGTTAGACACGGCGATACCTCAGCTTACAAAAAGGCGAAGCAGACGAAGAACCCGCCCCAGATGTTGATAATTACCCCTGAGACCCTCGGCGTGATTCTGACTGTTAAGTCGCTCCGAAAGTACCTCGGTAACGTCAAGTTCGTTATCGTGGACGAGATAGCCGAGCTTGTGGACAACAAGCGCGGTTCCCAGCTCCTCCTCAACCTTGAGAGACTTGCCGAGATAGCGGACTTCAAGCGAATAGGCATGACTGCAACGGTGGGCAACGAGGAAGAAGTGAAGCAGTGGCTGAAGGCTGACGTCATAGTCAAGCCGAACTGGAAGAAGAGCTACCGCTTCCACGTGCTCTATCCAAAGCCCACTGAAAGGGACATGGAGCTTGCTGAGAAGCTGAGCGTCTCGCCGGAGATAGCGTCCCGCCTGAGGGTTCTGTGGGAGATAGTTGAAAAGCACGGAAAAGCCCTCATTTTCACAAACACGCGCCAGTTCGCGGAGATTCTAGCGCACCGCCTAAAGGCCTGGGGGAAGCCCGTGGAGGTTCACCACGGCTCGCTCTCAAAGGAGGCGCGCGTTAAAGCGGAGAAGGCCCTAAAAGAGGGAAAAATCAAGGCCCTAATCTGCACATCCTCAATGGAGCTGGGAATAGACATAGGCGACGTGGATGTAGTGATACAGTATATGAGCCCGAGGCAAGTGAATCGCTTGGTTCAGCGCGTCGGGAGGGCGAAGCACAGGATTGGCGAGGTCAGCGAGGGCTACATAATAGCGACCAACGTCGAGGACTATCTCCAGAGCCTTGTCATAGCGAAGCACGCCCTCGAAGGACGCTTCGAGGCGGTCGAGCCGATAGGTGGACTCGACGTTTTGGCTCACTTCGTTGTCGGCCTGCTCATCGAGTATAAAAGACTGCCCCGCGAGAGGCCCTACGAGATAGCGAAACGAGCTTATGTTTACAGGGATTTGAGCTGGAAAGACTACCTGGACGTTTTGTCCACTCTTGAGGATGCAGGGCTGATGGGCTACGACGAGGAGAGGAACCTTCTCTATTTAAGGCGCGGAGCTTTTCAATACTACTACGAGAACCTCTCGACGATTCCGGACGAGGTCTCTTGGCGGGTCTTCGACGCGAAGAGCGGCCATGTCATAGGTAGACTGGATGAGAGCTTTGTAATGGATCTGGAGGAGGGTATGGAGTTCGTAATGAACGGGCGGAGCTGGATTGTTCTTAAAATTGACGACGAGGCGAGGCTTCTGAAGGTGCGCGAGAGCAGGAGCCTTGAAAGTGCGATACCGAGCTGGGAGGGCGAGATTATTCCCGTTCCGTTCAGCGTTGCCCTAGACGTCGGCAGGCTGAAGAGAGAGCTTGCCTTCGACTTTGAGAAAGCAAAGGATCTTTTGGAGGGCGTTGAGTTCAAAGAGGAGGAGCTGAAGAGGGCCTTTGATGAAATCAAGGACGAGCCCTTCTCCACCGACAGAGATATTATCATAGAAAGCACTCCAAAAGCGCTCGTTATACACGCCGACTTTGGAAACAGGACTAACGAGGCGATAGGGAGAATGGTTCACTCCTTCCTCATCCTGCGCTATGGGAGGGTTTTCTCGGTCCGCTCCCAAGCTCACGCGATAGTATTCGAGACACCGTTCCAGCTGAACCCGGATGAGGTCAAACGCTACCTTTACCAGGAGCCCAAAAGTCTGGAGTTCATCGTTTCCCGCGCGCTGAGGGGTTCTCACGCCTACCGCTGGAGGATGATGAACGTTTCAAAGCGCTTCGGCGCGCTCAGGAAGGACGCGAAAATAAGGAACGTTGAGAGGCTCTTCGAGGGCACGGTGATAGAGAGGGAAACTCTCAACGAGCTCTACCACGACAAGGTTGACGTGAAGAGGGGAGAGCTTGTGCTTGAAATGCTCAAGAGGGGCATGTTGAGAGTGAAGACGGTTCTCAGAAAGGAGCCCTCGATCCTTGCGAGGCTCAACATGACGGTGAGCGGTGAGTTCCTGCTCTCCGGTGCCCTTGAGAGGGGCGAGATACTTGAGCTGTTCAGGGAGAGGCTTCTTGAGCATGAGGTCGTTTTAGTCTGCACAAACTGTGGCTGGAATTCAAAGACAAAGGTATCCCGGCTGAAGGAGAGGATCAAGCACTGGGAGTGTCCGCGCTGTGGTTCGAGGATGCTTGCCGTTGCCCATCCGATTGACGCTGAGGAGTTCCTTCCAGTTCTGGAGAAAGTCCGCCATGGAAGACCACTGAACAAGAAGGAGGAGAGAATCTACCGGAGGCTCCTGAAGGCGGCCGATTTAGTTGATACCTACGGCTTCGATGCGGTGTTGGCGCTGGCAAGCTATGGAACGGGCCCGGACACGGCGGCGAGGATTCTGGGGCAGTATAAAGGTGACGCCCTACTCGTAGCCCTAATGGAGAGGGAGAAGCAGTTCATAAGGACGAGGCGGTTCTGGGTCGATAGGGGGGAGAAAGAGATCCAAGAACAGGATTGAATAGAAAACTCACGCACCCTTTCCATAGATCTCGTTTAAGGCCTTCAGGAACTCACTGGCAGTTACCACGTCCCTCACGTCAATGTGCTCGTTCTTTGTGTGCGAGATGTCGAGGTTGCCTGGGCCGAAAACTATCGTCCTCGTCCCGTTGTACATGAAGTTTATAGCGTCTGTCCAGCTTCTCATCCCTCCGAACTCATCTAGTCCAGTCCTTTCCATGGCCTGTTTGGCAAGCTGGACGATCTCCTCGTCAGGATCAAGGCGGTAGCCGTCCCATATCTCTGTGTACTCGTAGCTCCTGGTGTACTCGTCGAGTATCGGGTCCATCATATCCAGAACGTCCTCGACTTCCTGTTCAGGTAAAAGCCTCGCCTCAAGCCTTCCCCTGCAGAGTGCCGGAATTAAGTAGACGGGGTTCTCGCAGATGAGCTCCTGAATGCCTATGTGCGGGTCGAAGAACTCTCCCTTGGCCTTGAAGGGTTCGAGGTTTTTAAGCTCTTCAAGCATCTTGTAAGTCTCTTCAATCGCGTTAACACCGCTCTCCGGGCAGGCACCGTGGGCCTCTTTGCCGTCCACCTCGAAGTAGGCCTCGATGTTGCCCGCGTGGGCTATGTGCACCTCCAGGTCGGTCGGTTCAAGGACAACCGCCATCTTGGGCCTGTAGCGCTCCAAGAAAAGCGCGCTTCCCCTTCCTCCAAGTTCTTCGTCGCTGACGAAAACGATGCCGACGTTTAAATCCTTGTTTTCCCTCTTCAGGCTTTCGAGCATGAGGAGTATCGCCGCGGCACCACCCTTTATATCACTCGAACCGGTGCCGTAGATTATGTTTCCCCTGACGAAGGGCTCGGCGCGAATCGGTATCGTGTCCACGTGAACTTCATAGAAGAGATCGGCATCGGGGTTCACGACGAGATCTATTACCTCGCCGTCGCTCTCGATGTGAACATCGTAGTGGAGCTTGTGGAGGAACTCCATGATGTGGAGCATTATCCTGTCTTCATGGCCCGAAGGCGAGGGTATTTTCAAAAGCTGGAGGAGAATTTCCTTCGCTCTCTCGGTTTTCATTTGGTTCACCTAATTCTCATTACACAAACCCTTTATAAACATCGAGGTTCATTGCCTACGCTATTTTTAATCGCTTCCCGGCCATTACTTTTCTTCTGAAAGCCTCGCCCTTCAGGGCGGGGAGGAGGTCAGGAAGCTTGGGATCAAAACAAAAAGCCAGAGAGCGAAGGCTGTGAGAAGATGAATCAGCATAGGCTCACCTTTTTCTTTTTCATAATTTAAACCAGCCTCTTCCTGAACACCAGCACGTTAGGCTCCTCCGTCTCGTCCCAGAGGTAGAGACCGAGCCTTTTAATGCCGGGTAAGAGTGGTTTAACACTGCTTGGGAGCATAAGGTCAAACTCCTTGACTCCCCTCTCGCGGGCGACCCAAGCCATAGCGGGAAGCATCGCCTTGAGAGTTGCCAGTCCAACGTCGAGGGGCGTGAACGTTGTCCCCCTGAGAGACTTTGGGGGCTAAGCCTTAAAGCCCTTCCGGGAAGATTTACGCGGAAGCGGAAGAAGTGATTCGGCTAAGGAATTCTCCCATAAGGAACGTTGAGAGGACCGCCAGAACCGCCGCGGAGGAGGAGAGACACGTGGCGTTTAAGCCTCTCTCCAAAAGCCACGCAAAAGTCAAGTGAGACAGCGGGATCACCAGTGTTCCAAGGGCGTCAAAGATGCCCCTGGCCGTTCCGAGGCTCTCAAGGGGAATGAACCTCTGCATCAGACTGTCGAAGGAAACGTTGAGGAGCTCCCAGCCGAAACCAATGATGAAACCCGCCGGGAACAGGGCTATCGCTGAGGGGCTACCAACGAGGAAGAGCGCGATGCTTTGAAGGAGCATTCCTGCAATCAGTGGACGCTTTACTCTTGTCAACCTTTTGCTCGCCAGGTAAGCGAGTCCTATGACCGCCACGAGGCTTCCGGCCGTTGTGAACGACTGGAGCAGGCCGTATAGGAACTCGCCCTCTTCGAGTTCCCTCAGCGAAGCGAAAACGAATATCCTGAAGGAACTGAGGGAGAAGTTGAAAAGCAACACGGATGCGAGAACTCCAACCACGAGCCGGCGGTTGATTTGTAGCCGTTTCTCTTCCCTTGCCTCCTCTGTCCCTTCGCGCTTTACCTCAATGTTCATGTATGGAATCAGGGCGAGTGCCCCGAAGAGGAGCAACACCGCGTCGAGGTACATTGCCTTTATCCCGAAACGATAGGCAAGGGAGCCGGCCAGAGAAAAAGCTATCAGAGAAACTACGTTTTCAACCGTGGCGAGCTTTGCGTTGAGAGCTTGAAGCTCGTCCTCCTCGAGGGTCATCGAGGCAACGAGGGAGAACCCGTAATAACGGTGAAGTATGTCGAAGGCAGAGATCCCTGAAACGAGCAGATAGAACGCCCAGACGTTCGAGGATAGCGGCACTATGAGAACTGCCAGCAGGGCTTGGAGGATGAGTGCCAGAAAGGCGAGTCTCACCTTTTTGGTCGTCCTGTCGAGGGTTCTTCCAAGGAGTGGAGGAAAGAGAACCCACGGCAGGTGAGTGAAGAGCGAAAAACCGCCTATGCTGAGCAACGAGCCCGTCGCATTCAGCAGGCTCCAGGGTAGGGCGACGCTCTCGATGGCGTCCCCAACGATTCTAAGAGATGATGTGAGCATGTGCAGGCGGTAGAGGGTTCGCTTCATGAGTGCAAATTCACGGAAACCTTTTAAGGAATTTCCCTAATTACGATCGGTGGTGTAAATGAAACGTATCGCGTCTCTGATAATCGCCCTGCTCCTGGTTGTTTCATGCTCCCTTGGCTACGCATATTACCAGAAGAGCAACGAGGCAGAAGACGCCAAAAGTGGGCTTATTTCCGTTTCAAACACTGCCCTGCTATGTCTCACAGATGTGGACGCCCTCGTGACTATGGCCGAGAACAACGTGAGCGACTCCGTCATTAGAGAAAGGGTGACCCGTTACGCTTACTGTGCAGAGACACTAAGCGAGGCCTCGGCATCGCTCTATGAAGCTACTGGAGAGAAGATTTATTGGGAAGTCCATGTCGCATCCACAAACCTTGCAGATTTCTTTAACCATGCGAGAAACATCAAAAATCCACGGGGAGCAATAGAGAAGAACGCCGGGGTTCTTGAGGAACTCAGCGAGGCGGTTTTTCAGGTGTACGACGCATTGAGAAAGGGCAACTTAACTGAAACTCAGAGTAAGCGGCTGCTCAACCTAACGGAAAGCCTCTCGTGGTAGTTTTCTAATTCAGAAATCTGCTCACCCCTGACCGGAAAGGCTAAAGGGTTGAGCACTCAATCATGAAGCATGAAGGAAGAAGACCTAGCCAGGGAAGTTAGGGAACTCAGAAAGGCTCTTGAAGCCATGAAAGCTAGCTTTGAGCTGGTCTCCCAGCTGGCCCAGTCTTATCTTCGGCTTCTCAGCATTTACGCTGAGTATGGGGGCCTTGGGATAGATGTTGCAATCCCGGAGATAAAGCACGACCCGATAGCAAGGGAGATAGTCAAGGTGCTTTTCGACCTAAAGAGGGCTAACGTCAGCCAGATAACGAGAGAACTCAAGGGGAGGCGCGGAAAGGCCTCGCGAAACACGGTGCGGGCCAAGCTGGAAGAGCTGAAGAAACTTGGTGTTGTCAGGGAAATTCCGAGCGATGAGAGGGGAAAGGTTTACGCGCTCTCCCGCGACGTGGTCAAGAAGTGGTTAGATCTGATCGGAATGCCGATTAGGTTTGAGCAGGCTAAAGATTATTGAGGTGGTTGATATGGTGGACAGTGAGAAGATTGAGAAAATGATGGAGGAGCTCCTTGAGGAGATGAAGAACGCCAAAACTCCGGAGGAGCTCGAAGCCCTCCAGAAGAAGGTGAAGATGTTAGAAAACCTCATAGAGGCAGTTGAGGGGGACAAGGACATCGACAAGGTCGCCCAGCTGATGGACAAGATAGGCCCGATGATGGAAGACCTCATCGGCCCGATAAAGGACCTCCTGGCGGAGCTATACAATCCAGAGAAAATGGCAGCCATGGGCAAGAGCGTGGCCGACTTCTACAAGAACCTCGTTGAGGCAGGCGTGGACAAAGAGGCCGCCCTTGAGCTCACAAAGGAATACATGGCCAGCATAAACGTTGCCAAGACCCTCGCGGAGACCCTCGCGGGCCTCATAAAGGGTGGCGAATCGAAGCACATGGTAATAAACATGGCAGGGGGACCTAAGGGAAAGCCCATTGTTGATGTCAAGGAGGAGCATGAGGAACCGGAGGAAGGAGAGTGAAAATCCTACCCTTTCTCCGATTTTTCCTTTATTATCTTCCCAGGCTCATGTTTCACATTGCAGGGCTATTCCGGATTTTAAACCGCGGGAAGAAGGCCTTCAGAAAAGCCTTGAGAAGGGAAGGCCTCCCTGATGATGTCGTTGAAGTCCTCGTCGAGGAGCTCTCGCCGGACGTTGAGTGGAAAGAACTTCTGAGGAAGAAATATATGAAGACCTGAATTTACTGGCAACTTTTTTAGGAGTTACACACTGATTTCAACCCCTGCCACGTCCCTGACAATCTCTCTGAACCTTTCGAAGTCCACGCTCTCGGCCTCAACGAGCCTTTTCAGAGAAGTCATCTCCAGTCCTCTTGTGGAGTTCGTGAAGAATCAGGGCGCCCTTTGTGTATGAAAGCCCCCAGAGACCTAGATTGCCCCACTCAGAGGGCTAGAGCTTTTCTGCAGTGAGAGAACCTTTTTGATGAAGGCCTCGTATTTCCTCTGCAAGTTCGCAAGGAAGCTGTTGAAGACCTTCTCGCCGTGAATTTCCCCAACCGCTAGCGCGGTCAGGTAGTTGGCAAAGGCCTCTTAAGGACTACTGGGCGCATGGAAATCCCCATTCATTACAACAAGAAATAGTTTTAAATGTTTTCCATGAAGTTGGTTTCCGGTGGCGTTAATGAACCCGCTCGCCGTCTTCGTCTTGGCCTTCTTCCTCTGACTCTCCAAGGGCCTCTACCTCCGTCCGCTGGTGGAACGCCTCAGCAGGGTAACGAATGAGCTTGTAGCCTACTGGAGTGTTGTCTCCGGCGTTGATGTTCTCCTTGCGGTCCTCGTAACGCTCCTCTGTCCGGACGTTTATTTTGTCCGCTGGAACTTTCCCGTAAAGGTCTTCCTTGTGCTGTTCGCTTTCTCAGTCCTGAGCTTTCTGCCGGCGGTTGGTGAGCTCAAACGTTTCCTTAATCCCAAGACAAAGGAAGACATCGAAGCTGTGAAACTCCTGAAAACCGCGACTTTTGCCCAGCTTGCCTTCATCCAAGTGATAAGCGCGGCACTTCCGGAAGAGCTTATCTTCCGCTACGTCTTTCTTGGTCTTCTCTCGCTCTGGAACCCCTTCGCCGGGCTGATTGCGATTTCAGGTTTCTTCGGCATCAGCCACAGATTCTCCCACCCCAACAGGAAATGGAACGTTCTGCTCTCAAACACACTCGCGGGACTGGTCTTTGGCATCGGTTATCTCTACACGAAAAGTCTAATCGTCGTAATGGCCGTCCACTGGCTCGACAACCTGATTCCTGAGCTCTACGTTAAGTACGAGCGGGCGAGGAAGGCAATAGCGGTAGCTGTAGCGCTCTCCCTGCTCTCTCCAGTGGCCTTTTGGGACCAGACCGCGAGGCTCATCGCATACCTCCGTGATATCTTCTCGCTCTCGGGTCTCCTGTGGGGCATCGCTATTGGCGTTGCCATGCTTGCCATAGTTCACGCGGGAAGGAGAGTTGTTAGAAGAAACCGGCCTAAAGCGCCAGGTTCAAAAACCAAATGAAGACCGGGAGCTTTAATTTTTCCACTCCCTCACTATCCGCACATCAAAAAGTTCCTTATAAACCTTCAGGGCTCCAACACCCGGTAGAACTTCCTGTAGGCTTCCTTTATTTCTTCGCAACTAACTTTGCCGAGGAGATACTCAAGGTCGGGCCCTTTCCCGAGCTCGCGGAGGAACTCCTCTATCTCCCCCCTCGAGCGTTCTAGGACCTCGGATATAAACTCCGGCGAATCGTTGAGGACGGCCCTCCCGTACGTCGTCAGGAAGCGGTGGGAAGTCCCTCCAAAGCGGTCGAGGTTATTTTTAAGCGATAGCTCAAGGTACTTGAGTCCGAGAAAGTAGGGCACGCCTATGACGAAGCCCATGGCCCTGTCGTGCTTCTCGGCATCTATAAACTCCACCCTACCGCCGAGTGACCTCAGGAACTCTGCAATGTGCTCTGCGTCGTCCTCCCTGCCCTCAATCGGTATTACAAGGAACAGCTGGCCGTTAAAACTCTCAACACCCTCTCCGAACATCGGGTGAACGCTCGCGACCTTCACCTCGGGCGGAAAGTTCTTGTATATACCTATGAGTTCCCGCTTGAAAGTGGCTATGTCGAAGATGATGGCATTTTTGGGTTGCCGTGAGGCTATGAGGGCGAGCTCCTTCAGTTGGTTGGGAATCGAGTCGAGGGAAGAGGCCAATATCAGGACGTCCGCCCACTCGTACATGTCCTCCAGGTCATCGAAGTCCGCCTTGGCGTGCCGCGAGTAAAACCTCACCTCCCCGCCCAGGCACCGCTTGAAGAGCCTGCCCATCCTCCCGTAGCCGGCTATTCCGACGCGCATTGGGCCTCCTCCCTTATTGTTTTGAGCCCCTCTTCGAGGTGGCTCCCGGTCAGGGAAATCCTGATGAATTCCCGATAGGGCCCAAAGGCCACGCCGGGGAACACTGCCACTCCTTTGTCGAGGAGCCTCTCCGCGAAGGCCAGCCCGTCCCCGGGAACGCGGAGGAAGACGTAAAAGGCTCCTTCGGGCTCCCTGAAGTCGAGGCCCCTCAGAATCCTTGAGGCGAGCTTTGCCCTCCGCATGTATTCTTTTCTGACATCATCAACAAGCTCCTCCCTGAGTTCGAGGGCCTTTATCCCGGCCCTCTGGATGAATGGCGGAACGCACGTTACCGTGGATTCCATGAAGCGCCT
>Ga0256842_1000255_pt1 | contig 46510 bp, 41 predicted proteins | sample 4559240metaG_FD_185973 | JGI IMG/M metagenome (GOLD analysis project Ga0256842, IMG submission 185973) | Hydrothermal vent microbial communities from Guaymas Basin, Mexico - 4559-240 | ecosystem: Environmental > Aquatic > Marine > Hydrothermal vents | place: Mexico: Guaymas Basin | collected... | reverse complement strand
AAAAAACCAATTTCTATCTTATTAATCTAATAAAGTCTTTATTTATTATTTAACTTTGAATAATAATTAGAAAGAAAATGACATTAAAAGAACTCTTACAATATTCGATTTTGTCCACAGATAAGTTTGTAATAACTGTGTATGATATTTTGGTTTCAGTATTAATTATAATTATTACGGTCTTAATTTTAAGATTGTTAAAATCTTTTTTTAAAAAACTTGAAGCAAGAAATACAATTGAGATTGGAACAGGGGCTTCAATATATCAAATAATCAAATACTTAGTTTGGATTATTGTAATAATTATCCTTTTACAAACGATGGGTGTAAATATTACAGTTCTTGTAGCAGGTTCAGCTGCTTTGTTTGTAGGTCTTGGTTTTGGCTTGCAAAATTTATTTAATGATATTGCTTCTGGGTTATTATTATTATTTGAACGAACTTTAAAAGTTGGTGATGTTGTAGAGCTTGGTGATGGAATGGTTGGCGAAGTTCTTAGTATTAACCTTAGGGTTTCTGAAATTAGAGATAGAAATAATATTACGATTATTGTGCCCAATTCTAAATTAGTTAACGAAAAGGTTATCAATTGGACTCATGTAGAAAAGAAAACAAGATTTAATGTTAAAGTTGGTGTTGCTTATGGCTCCGATTTAGAAAAAGTACAAGTCTTAATGTTACAAGCATCCAAAGTTAATGCACTTGTTGAAAATATTCCTGAACCTTTTATTCGATTTAATAATTTTGGAGACTCCTCTTTAGAATTTGAACTGTTGTTTTGGACTAGTCATACGTTTACAGTCGAAAATATTAAGAGTGATATTCGCTTAGAAATAGATCGATTATTTAGGGAACATGATATTGTTATAGCATTTCCACAGATGGATGTGCATTTAGTTAAATAAAATTAAGGAAAAGTTAGTAAAATAAAAGATGAGTATTAACTTTGTTTAAAATTTAGAAAGATAAAGATGTCAGATAAAATAAAAATTGGAATTAGCCAAGGCGATATCAATAGCATTAGTTACGAGGTGATTATAAAAACTTTGATGGATAGTAGAATACTCGAAATGTGTACGCCAATAATATATGGCTCACCAAAAGTAGCCGCTTATCATAGAAAGGTATTAAATATTGAGAATTTCAGTTTAAACAATATTAGTTCAGTAGACCAAGTTCACACTAAAAGGACTAATATTATCGATTGTTTTGAAGAAGAATTAAAAGTAGAGCTGGGAAAATCAACAGAGATTGCAGGTAAAGCATCTTTTGTAGCACTCGAAAAAGCTACAGATGATTTAAAAGCAGGAGTAATTGATGCTTTAATTACTGGACCAATTAACAAGGACAATATTCAGTCTGAGCAATTTTCGTTTCCCGGACATACCGACTATCTACGTGAAAAATTTGAGGCAGAAGATGTTTTGATGTTTTTAATTAGTGGAGACTTGAGAGTTGGTGTTGTTGTAGGTCATGTTGCTGTAAAAGATATCCCCAATTTAATTACCAAGGAATCGGTATTAAAAAAGATTAATATTATTAATGATACTCTAAAGCAAGATTTTGGAATCCGTAAACCGAAAATTGCAGTATTAGGGTTAAATCCTCATGCAGGAGATAATGGTTTGATTGGAAAAGAAGAAATCGAGTATATTACTCCAGCTATAGATGAGGCAAGAAATAATGGAATTATGGCCTTGGGACCTTTCCCTGCAGATGGTTTGTTTGGCTCTGGAGATTATAAACATTATGATGCTATATTAGCAATGTATCATGATCAAGGTTTAGCACCTTTTAAAGCATTGTCTTTCGATTCTGGAGTCAATTATACTGCAGGTATGTCGGTTATTCGTACTTCTCCTGCTCATGGCACAGCATATGGAATAGCAGGGCAGAATAAGGCTTCTGCCGAATCTTTCCGAAATGCGTTATATATGGCAATTGATACTTTTAGAAAAAGAAAAGAATATAAAAATCTAATAAAAAATTCTTTGTAAAAAAACAATGCTAAATTCATCAAAAGAAAAACTTTGGAATCTTGCTAGAAATAGCTTTAAGGTTTTCCTTTATGGATCAGGGGCTTTTTTTTTATTGATGTTAATAATTAGTTTTACTACTTTACCTTTTTGGGGGATTTATCAATTAGGAATCTTTCAGTCTAATCATAGTTCTAAACCTGATGTAATTGTTGTAATGGGAGGTTCGGGAATGCCCAGTCAGACAGCATTAATTAGAACTTATTATGCAGCTCAGATTTCATCAAAATATCCGTTAGTTCCAATAATTATTGCTTTGCCAGATAACTTGATTAGTAATAATAGCCCATTAAAGCAGATGGAAAAAGAATTACGGATGAGAGGTGTTCGTTCAGAAGTGATTTTTGAAAATAAGGGAACCAATACAAGAGGTCAAGCTTTGAATATTAAAAAGATGTTGGGAAAAGATAAGTCACTCTTGATTGTAAGTTCTCCCGAGCATATATATAGGTCAGTACAGAGTTTTAAAAAGCTTGGCTTTTCAAAAGTAACTTCTTGTGCGGCTTTTGAAAAAGATTTAAATCAAAAATTAATATTTAATTCAGAACAACTTGGAGGTAAATCTTATATGCCCGAAATAGGAGAAAGCAATCAGTTGAGGTATCAATTTTGGAATCATTTAGTATACGAAATTATTTTGCTTAGAGAATATACCGCTATCTTATATTATAAAATGCAAGCTTGGATTTGATATTTTCACATCTCTACTTTTTAATTACATTTGTAGCTTACTATGAACAATAAAATAATCTTATTTATATTAACACGTTTACTTGCTGTAGAAAGTGTAATCATTGCACTTTCTGGTTTTATTTCTATTTTTTATGGAGAGCAAGATTATTATTACTTTTTTTTAAGTGCTGCAATTGGTCTGGCTATAAGTCTGCTTATTTATCCTTTTGTAAGGAATAGTAAAAAGAGTTTGGGTAAGCGAGAAGGCTACGTAGTTGTGAGTTTTACTTGGTTAATCTTTTCATTATTTGGTGCATTGCCATTTTATTTAAGTGGTGCAATCCCTAATTATGCTGGTGCGTTTTTTGAAACTATGTCTGGTTTTACAACAACAGGAGCCTCTGTTTTAAACGATATAGAATCCCTTTCGCATGGTTTGCTTTTTTGGAGGAGTATTACACAATGGCTTGGAGGTATGGGGATTATAGTAATGGCATTAGCTATATTACCAATTTTAGGTATCGGAGGAATGCAGCTTTTTGTTGCAGAAGTCCCTGGTCCAACTCCAGATAAATTACACCCTAGGATAAAAGGTACAGCCAAACGTCTTTGGGGAATTTATATTTTACTAACACTCTTAGAAACTATTTTTTTAGTTTTTGGAGGAATGTCTATTTTCGATGCAATAAATCATTCATTTACAACCATGGCAACTGGAGGGTATTCTACCAAACAATTAAGTATTGCCTATTATCATTCTCCATATATCGAATATGTAATTAGTGTATTTATGTTTCTTGCAGGGATGAATTTTACGCTTTCGTTTTTTGCATTAAAATTAGATTTTAAAAAGATAATTAGAAACGAAGAATTTAAGTGGTATTTTGTGGGAACAATGTTTGCAACGGTATTAATAGCGTTCTTTTTAGTTATTAATCAAAATATTGGAGTAGAAAAAGCATTTAGAGATTCTCTTTTTCAAGTTGTATCTATTATTACAACAACAGGGTTTGCTACAGCAGATTATATGCTTTGGCCACCATTTGTGATAGTAATCCTTTTTATGTTGATGTTTATTGGTGGTTCGGCAGGTTCTACAGGTGGTGGTCCCAAGGTTATTAGAGTGATGCTATTGTTGAAAAATTCTTATTATGAATTTAAAAGAATGATGCACCCTAAAGCCATTATTCCTGTTCGTTTAAATAAACATGCCGTAGATCCTAAAATTATTGCAAATATTCAAGCTTTTATGGTTGTGTATATTGTTGTGTTTGTAATAGGTACTATTATTATGTCTTCTTTAGGTTTAGATTTAGATACAGCAATGGGTGCTGTAATAGCTACTTTGGGGAATATTGGCCCAGGTATTGCCGGTGTAGGTCCTGTGAATAATTTTCATCAGATTCCAGAATTAGGAAAATGGTTTTTGTCATTTTTAATGATGATTGGCCGATTAGAATTATTTACAGTTTTAGTATTATTTACTCCCGTATTTTGGAAAAAATAATTAAGTTTAATATATTAAAAAAAATTAAGATATGAGAAAAAAAATTGTGGCAGGGAATTGGAAAATGAATACTTTGCCAACTGAGGGAGCTAGTTTAGCTAAAGAAATTGTGGAAAAGTTCGATACTAAAGATGTCGATCTAATTATTGCACCTCCTTTTACGCATATAGGTGCCATAAGTAAAGTGTTAATAAATAGTCAAGTAAAATTGTCAGCTCAAAATATGGCAAAAGAAGACTTTGGAGCTTTTACGGGAGAAATCTCTGGAGAAATGCTTAAGTCTTTAGACGTAGAATATGTAATTATTGGTCATTCGGAACGAAGAAGCTATTATGAAGAAACTAACTCTATTTTGTTTGCGAAAATAAGAAAAGCATTATCAGTTGGATTAATACCCATTTATTGTGTTGGAGAAAACCTTGAAGAAAGAGAATCTGGAAATTATTTTAATGTTATCAAAAATCAATTAGAAGATGGTGTTTTTGGTCTTTCTAAAGAAGATTTTTCTAAATTGGTTATTGCCTATGAGCCTGTTTGGGCAATAGGAACAGGAAGAACAGCATCGCCAGTACAGGCACAAGAAGTTCATGCATTTATTCGGAAAATGGTTGGCGATAAATATGAATTATCTACTTCTGAAAATCTTAGTATATTGTATGGAGGTAGTTGTAAACCCAGTAATGCCAAAGAATTATTTTCGAAAGAAGATATCGATGGGGGATTAATAGGTGGAGCAGCATTAAATGCTAACGATTTCGTTGAGATAGCAAAGAGTTTTTAAGAAAAATAATGGATTATTGGACTTAATTGTTTGAAATCTACAAAACATTATTATTTTTGTATTTTAAATATAAGTATATAATTGAAAATTAATAGAATTATTATGAAGAAGTTTCAGTTCGCATCGATAGTCGTTTTGGCTTTGTTTATCGTCAGTTGTGGTGGTTTAAACAAAATGAAAAAAGATGCACAGAATGTTAAGTATACAGTAACGCCAAGTCCTCTTGAGTTACATGCTGATAGTGTAGAAGTATCTGTTACAGGTACGATTCCTCCAAAGTATTTCAATAAAAAAGTGATTGTAGAAGCTACGCCAGTTCTTAAATGGGACGGTGGAGAAAAAGCTTATGAGCTTAAGAAACTACAAGGTGAGTCTGTTGAAGATAACAACCAAGTTATTAGTAATGCAGAAGGTGGAAGTTTTAATTACACTTCTAAAGTGCCTTATGAAGAAGGTATGAGAATGTCTGATTTAGAGATTAGAATAAAAGGTTATGTTGCCGGGAAAGAAGATAAAGCAGTGGATTTTGAACCTATGAAAGTAGCTGATGGTGTTATTTCTACTCCAAATTTAGTTAAGCTTGATTCTAAAGGGATTATTGGGAAAGATAAATTCCAACGAATTATTCCTGAAACTAAATATGCAGAAATTCTTTATACCATACAGCAGTCTAAGGTTCGTAGTTCTGAAGGAAGAACAGAGCAGATGAAAGCTCTTAAAGAATATATTAAGGAAGTTAAAGCTAACGAAAGAAAAGAATTTAAAGGTGTTGCAATTTCTTCTTATGCTTCTCCAGATGGAGCTGAAGATTTAAATGCTCCTCTTTCTGAGAAACGTGGTAAAAGTGCTGAAAAATTCATGAACAGAGACTTCAGAAAAGTTGATGCAGCTAAGGATAATGAAAATTTTATGACTTATCAAGCAACTGCAGAAGATTGGAATGGATTTAAAGAATTAGTTCAAGCTTCAGAATTAAAAGATAAAGATTTAATTTTAAGAGTACTTTCGATGCAGTCTGACCCAGTTCAAAGAGAAGCTGAAATTAAGAATATTTCTGCTACTTACCTAGAATTAGCAAAAGACATTCTTCCTAAGTTACGTCGTTCTAAAATTAATGTTAATGTTGATTTAATTGGATATTCAGACGAAGAGATTAAAGCTATTTATGCTCAGAAAGCAGATTCATTAAATGTTGAAGAGTTATTATATGCTGCAACTTTATTCGAAGGTCAAGACGAAAAATTAGCAGTGTACAAAAAAGCTAGTGAGATTTATGCAAATGACTGGAGAGGTTTTAATAATGCTGGTGTTGTTTATATTGAAAAAGGCGATTTAACAAATGCAAAAGCTGAATTACAAAAAGCTAAATCAATAGATGCTACAAATACAATAGTATTAAATAATTGTGCAGCTGTTCAGTTGAGAGAAGGTAATTTTGCTAAAGCTGAAGAATTACTTACTTCTGCAGCTGGTGCTGGAAAAGAAGTTAGCTACAATATGGGAATTGTATTAATAAAGAAGGCTGATTATGCAGGAGCTGTTGCTTCTTTTGGAGATGATTGTTCTTTTGATGCTGCTCTAGCAAAAGTATTAAATGCGGATAATTCAGGTGCAGCTAAAACAATAGATTGTTCAGATGATAAAGCTACAGCAGATGGATATTACCTTAAAGCTGTAATTGGTGCAAGAAACGACGACTCTGATATGTTATTAAATAACTTAAGAGCAGCTGTTGAGAAGAATGCGGAAATGAAAACTGCAGCTAAAACAGATATGGAGTTTGCAAAATATTTTGCTAACGATACATTTAAATCTATCGTAGAGTAATTATTAAATTATTATTGAAGAGCGACGAGTCTGATACTTGTCGCTCTTTTTTTTCAATATGAATTAGTTCTTATTATATTATTTTTTTGATTAGTTCATAATTTTTGCTTTTAAGATAAATGAAGAGGTACTACTTTTACTTTATTAAAGCAACACCAATTTAATCGTAATTATTTATATTGTTAACTCACACCTGTGTAAATAAGTATTCTTTTAGTGGAATAGCATATATTTACTTATCAATAACTATTACTATATAAATATAAATTTTATTAAAATGACAGAAGAAACAAAGAGTGTTGAGGCTGAATCGAAGCAAACAATTATTGTTCAACAAACAGAGAAGAAATCAAATGGAATTGGAACAGCAGGTTTTATACTTGCATTACTTTCTTTATTTTTGGGATGGATTCCTGTTTTGGGATGGATAATGTGGCTATTAGGTTTAATATTATCAGCGGTAGGAATGACTAAAAAACCAAAAGGTTTGGCAATAGCTGGTTTAGTAATTTCTTTAATAGGTATTGTTTTCTTACTTTTATTTTTTAGTGCTGCCGGAGCTGTGGCTGCATCATCTCTATAATTTTACTTCGATAACTGCAAAGAACCTTTTATTAAGGAACTTTATTTATTATTTGAAAAATCTAAGGTTTGACGATTGTTGCTTTTTTTATAAGAAGTTTCTTAACATCAATTAAATGTCAAGCTCTTAGTAAGTTGTTAATAAATCGATATTTGAAATGTTTATACATATAGTATTGTATAAATCATTGTTTTATATTTGTTTTGAGAAATGTAACTATTATTAATTTTAAATCAAAAAAGATGAGTGAAAATGTAACAGAAGCCGGTAAAGGTTTGGGTATTGCCAGTTTAGTATTAGGTATTTTAGCTTTAGTAATCTCATTTATTCCTTGTTTGGGAATGTATGCTTTATTCCCTGGAATCATAGCTGTCGTATTAGGTGCAGTAGCTTTTATGCAAGCCAATAAAGGAAATGGAGCTAAAGGATTAATTATTGCAGCTTTAGTTGTTTCGATATTAGGAACTGCAATAGCAGGTTGGCAGTATGCTGTTTTAGCTTCAGCTAGTTCTGATTTAGTTGAAAACCTAAACGATTTTAGTGATGCTGTTCAGGATATGGATGAAAATAATATGGATGATTTACAGGAAAATCTGAATGATATTTCTGATGCAATCACGGAGGAAACTGATGATGAATCGATAGCGGAATTAGATATATTTATCGAAGATCAGGATTATGATAAAGCTATTGATCTTTATGAAACTACAGTTGATTCTTATATCTCAAACTTGAAAGAGTTAAGCGAGGGGAATCTTAATAATATGGGTGATAATATAAAAGCTGTTGCTGTTGTCTCTGCTATTACTATTAAAATTGCTACTGCAGAGCCATTCTTTAATGAGGAGCAACAAGAAAGATTTGAGGCTATTCAGAAGAAATATGATGAGATGGAAAATAGGTAATCATCCATTAATATAAGATATTCTGAAACCTTCAGATTATAAATTATTGAATTATATTTTTGCTGGAATATTCGGATTAGTGTTCGTTTATTCCAGCATTTTTTCTGCTCAAGAGTGTAATTATCCTATTCATTCAGCTTGTATAACACAGGATTGTACTAGTACGGGTTTGTCGAGAGCATTTTCTGAGATTATGCGTTTTAATATTTCTTCGGCTTTATCCTTTAATTCGAATAGTCTTTATGTATTTTTCTTTTTTGTAATTCAATTCTTCTTAAGATTTATGATATTATCAATTCTAAAAAGAAGAACTAATTTCAGACGAATATTGTTCCTAGATATAGTATTTTCTGTAACTTTGTTTATAGTTTGTTTTTGGAATATTTTCAATTTTTAATAAAAATAGATTGAAGCATTTAACTATCATATTTTTATTCTTTAGTTTGTTATCTTTTTCGCAAGAAAAAGAAGTAAGGGATATAACTAGTTACCCCAATTCTGTAATCGTATTAAATTGGACATATAATTCTTGGATAGGAGATGTTGCTCCAAGAATGATAATATCACCATTTTCTATGGGAGTAGATTTATATGCTATGCAAACTCTTTTAGGGAAAGATAATTTTATTAGTATGGCCGTTGGAGGAGGTCTAAGCGTACAGAATATTAAAAGTAATTCAGGTTTGTATTCGTCTGATAGCTCTATCTTTAAAGTTATTCCTAAAGAATTAAATTATAAAACGAATAAATTATCAACAGTATTTGTTGATTTGCCGATAGAATTTCGATTTAGGATTAGACCAAATCCTCGTGATAAGGCTGGTATCGTGAGAAAACGTAATTTAAGATGTGCCATAGGTTTTAAAATTGGCTATAACATCCAAAACTACATAAAATACGAAGGCCAGGATTATCGTGAGTTAAATTATAGTAATAACATTAAGTTTAAAGAATATAATCTTAGAAATATTCTACCTTATAGGTATGGCATATATTGTAGAGTAGGCGTAGGCAGCTTTTCATTGCATGCGTATTACGCTCTAACTAAATTCTTTGAAAAAGAAAAAGGACCTTCAATAAGGCCCTTCTCTATTGGATTATCGGTAACTATTTAGTTTTGTTCTAAATCCTCATAATAATTATGAGGGTATGATAGAAAAGTTTTATCAACTTAATCTAAACATCTGGAAATTACTTAAATCGCATCGAATTAAATAATACTTTTAAAGTATTCAATTGTTTTCCTAAGACCTTCTTCTAACTGAATTTTCGGTTCCCAGTCTAGTTCTTTTTTAGCTAAGGAGATATCTGGTTGTCGTCTAGTTGGATCATCTTTGGGGATTTCTAGGTGTACAATCTTAGATTTACTTCCTGTTAGGTCAATAACTTTCTCAGCAAGCTCTAGCATTGTAAATTCGTATGGGTTACCAACGTTGACAGGTCCTGTAAAACCATCTCTAGAATTCATCATTCTAATCATTCCTTCAATTAAGTCGTCCACATATTGGAAGCTACGAGTTTGTTGTCCGTTACCGTATATTGTAATATCTTCACCTTTTAATGCTTGAACAATAAAATTTGAAACAACTCTGCCATCTCCAGGGTGCATACGAGGTCCATAAGTATTGAAAATACGAATTACTTTAATATCAACATTATTTTGCATGTGGTAATCCATAAAAAGTGTTTCGGCGCTTCTTTTCCCCTCATCGTAACAAGAACGTGGCCCCCAAGTATTAACATTACCCCAATAATCCTCTTTCTGTGGATGAACAGCAGGATCTCCATAAATTTCACTTGTAGATGCTTGCAGTATTCTTGCTCCAATTCTTTTTGCTAACCCAAGCATATTAATAGCACCCATTACTGAAGTTTTGATAGTTTTGATGGGGTTGTATTGATAGTGTATTGGAGAAGCTGGACAAGCTAAATTATATATTTGGTCTAATTCAACAAAATAAGGCATGGTAACATCGTGTCTTACCAATTCAAAATAGGGATTGTCTAAAAGATGAACTACATTCTTTTTTGATCCGGTAAAAAAATTATCAATGCAAATAACTTCGTTACCTTCATTTAAAAGGCGTTCGCATAGATGTGAACCTAAAAATCCGGCTCCTCCTGTTACTAATATTTTTTTCATAATTTATTATTTTTTATTGTATGAATAAACCAATATCCTCGATGCGAGCATTGGGGAATTAAATATCCCGAATGGGATTATATACAAGTGAGTAGGTTTTAATATTCTTAGATAATTTTGTATTAGTATTAAAACCTACTTTTGATATTATTTATTTCGACGACCAATAGCTTCGTAATACCACCCACATTCTTTCATTTCTTCAGGGTCATAAATATTTCTACCATCAATTATTACCTTATTTTTTAGTAATTTTTCCATCATCTTAAGATTTGGCATTCTAAACTCCGACCATTCAGTAAGAATAACTAAGGCGTCAGCATCAATTAATGCATCGTACATATCTTCGGCATATTCGACAATATCACCAATTTTCCTTTTGGATTCTTTTATTGCAACAGGGTCGTAAGCTTTGATTTTCCCACCTTCGGCTAAAACTTTATTGATAAAAACAACGGAAGGAGCTTCTCGCATATCGTCGGTATTAGGCTTAAATGCTAATCCCCATAAGGCAAATGTTTTACCTTTAAAATCGTGGTTAAAATATCGAGCAAGTTTATTATAAACAACAGATTTTTGTCTGTCATTTACAGCTTCTACAGATTTTAGAATTTCTAAGGAATATTCATTCTGGTCGGCTGTTTTAATTAGTGCTTTTACATCTTTTGGAAAGCAACTTCCTCCATAACCTGCACCTGGATATAAAAATTTATGACCAATTCTAGAATCAGATCCAATTCCTAGACGTACATTTTTCGCATCTGCTCCAACTATCTCGCAAAGATTTGCAATGTCATTCATAAACGATATTTTTGTAGCCAACATAGAATTGGCTGCATATTTTGTCATCTCTGCAGAAGGAATATCCATAATTAATACCGGATGATTGTTCAATAAAAATGGTTTGTATAGCCTACGCATTACTTTTTCTGCTTTTGGGCTATCAACTCCAACAACAATCCTATCAGGTTTTAGAAAGTCTTGTATGGCACTACCTTCTTTTAGAAATTCTGGGTTGGAAGAAACATCAAAATTAAGTTTTGAATTTCTTTTATCTAATTCGTCTTGGATAGCTTTTCTTACTCTTTCTGCTGTTCCTATTGGAACAGTGCTTTTGGTTACCATAACTAAATAATCAGTCATGTTTTGACCTACTTCTTTTGCAACGGCTAATACATATTGTAAATCTGCACTACCATCTTCATCTGGAGGTGTTCCTACTGCACTAAATACAACATCAACACCCTTTAAACTCTCTTTAAGAGAGGTAGAAAAACTGAGTTTCTTCTTGGTTACATTGCGGTTAACCATATCTTCTAAACCTGGTTCCCAAATAGGAAGTATCCCTTTGTTCAAGTTATCGATTTTATTTTTGTCAACATCTACGCAAGTAACGTCAATCCCTGTCTCAGCAAAACATGTACCAGAAACTAATCCAACGTATCCAGTACCAACCATTGTTATTTTCATCATTTTTATTTTATTTATTCCTATATAGTTAATTAGAAAAGTGATTAAGCCTATTATTTTTAATCAATTAAATAGGATGAGTTATTTTGTCAATTTTTACAAGGCAATTTTCTAAGTTAAAATACTTACTATATACATTGCAAAAATAATTAATACATTTACTTTACGTCAGTAAAATAAAAAAGTTTTACTTTTATTGTAACTATTATTAAACATGGTGAAACTTGATTTCTGTCATGCTTGTTTATTTTTAAATTTAGGATCTTTATTTTTTATGAAAAAGACGATATTATCGAGCTTATATCTTTTTATAAGTATGTTTGCCTTGGCGCAAACCAACTCAACTTCTGTTTATGCTACTATTAGTCCCGATAGTGCTCAAACTTTAATAACGTATCATTATTTGGATCCTAATTTTGTTATTTTGGATGTTAGAACTGAAGGGGAATACGATTCTAAGCATATAGAGAATGGCGTAAATTTAAATTATTACTTATCTACGTTTAATGATATTCTAGATACTCTAGTTAAAACAAAAGTGTATTTAATTCATTGTGCTTCTGGAGGGAGGAGTGGAAATGTCTTTAATAGTATGCAAACAAAAGGTTTTGAAAATGTTTATAATTTAGATGGAGGTCTTAATGCTTGGGAAAATGCAGGAAAACCAACTCTTACAAGTGTTCTCCCGATTTTGCTTTCTGTTTCGGATACTATTGTTGAGTTCCAAAATACGGGTCTTTCTCAAAATGATTTTCATGAGATAACTATCACTAATTATGGAAATGATACATTGGATTTTACAAGTATTACAAATCTATCATTAACAGAATTTTCGAGCGATTTTAATCTTTCAGCAAGATTAACAGGTCTTATGGATTATACTTTTCGTGTTTATTATTCGCCTATTGATTTACAAAACGATTCTGTTATTTTTGATATCGAAAGTAGTAATAGAACTTTACATTATGTGTTGAAAGGTCATGCTACCGCAACTAATATAGAAGAACATAGTTTGAATCATTTATCGGTTTATCCTAACCCTAGCTCTGGTATTATTAGAATAAAAAATGATCAGGTATTTTTGTCAGAATTATTTTCAATAAATGGGGAAGTTTTATATACTTCTTCGATTGCATTGGATTACGAACAAATTGATATGACAAATTATCAGCCGGGAATTTATTTATTAAAAATTAACTCGGAGGAAGGGGTTGTTTATAAAAAGATAATCTTACAATAATTTTTTTAAACATCATCTTTTCTAAAAGAAATGTAGTGTCTCCATTTATCAATAGCTTTAGTCATATCTTCAGGAATGGGTGATTCAAAGCGCATTTTTTCTAAAGTAACTGGGTGAGTAAAACCTAGAGTTTTTGCATGTAGAGCATGACGGGGGATGATTTTAAAAACATTTTCTACAAATTGTTTATATTTAGAAAAAGTGGTGCCTTTAATTACTGAATCTCCACCATATCTTTCATCATTAAATAATGGGTGGTTTAGATGTTCGAAATGCACTCTTATTTGGTGTGTTCGGCCCGTTTCTAGTTGACATTCGACCAAGGAAACATATCCTATTTCTTCTAATACTTTGTAATGGGTAACTGACCATTTGCCTTCGTCTTCGTTTTTATAGACGTGCATTTTCATTCGATTACGAATGTCTCTGTCCAAATATCCCGTTATGGTTCCTTCTTTTTCGTCAAAAGTTCCCCAAATTAAGGCTTGATACTTTCTTTCTGTAGAATGATCGTAAAATTGCTTGGCAAGATGAGTAAGAGCTTGTTCGGTCTTGGCAACGACTAATAATCCAGATGTATTTTTATCTATCCTATGAACTAATCCTGGTCTAGTATTGTCTTTGTGAAATAATTCAGAATCTTTTATATGAAAAGCTAATGCATTGACTAAAGTTCCGGTATAATTACCAAATCCAGGGTGAACGACTAAGCCTGCTTGTTTGTCTATTACAATCAGATGGTCGTCTTCGTAAACAATATTCAATGGGATATTTTCTGGGATAATTTCGTGTTCTCGGGGAGGTTCGGGAAGAACCATTGAGATTTGATCGCCGCCACGAACTTTATAATTGGCTTTTACTGCATTATCGTTGACTAATATACAGTTGGCAGAGGCTGCCATTTGTATCTTTGTTCTCGAAGCATTGGTTATTTTCTCTGTTAAAAATTTATCAATACGTAAAGCGGATTGACCTGGATCAACCGTAATGTTAAAATGTTCGAAAAACTCTTGTTCTTCTTCCTGATTTGTTGTGGTAGACTCGGTCATTTATAAAACGATTATTTTTTTATTTAGATTGACATTTTTATTCTGGATTCTGATAATATAAATACCTGATCCGAATTTCTTAAGGTTTATATCCTCAGTATTACTAATGGCTTTATTAATTAGTAATTTACCAATGCTATTATAGATATTAAGTTGGTATTGGAGTTGATTATTTAATTGTATTCTGATTTTATTTTGTGTAGGATTAGGATAAATTTTTATTGAATTTATCGATGGACTTTCTGGTACGGAAATATCAACAAAATTATCTCCCATTAAAGCACGAATCATAGGGGTCCCTTTGTCCAGATTATACCATGTGTTTGAGGTGGTGTAGTATACTTGTTTTTGGTTATTGTTATTAAAGTCGTAACCTATGCTATATCCTTTTTGAGTATCGTTAATAAATCCTATAAAGATTGTATCTTCAACAAAGAGAGGCTCTTTAAACTTGTAGGTAGAGAAAGAATTGATACTGTTGTTATATTTAGGACTGATATTATCTTCTTGATAAATAATATTTCCTGGTTTTCCATTATTATTGTTCCAAACACAGAGTGAAAATACCGAAGGATCTGCAGTTCCGTAATCTTTGTAGTGATTAAAATACATAGATAATCCTCTAAGAGTATCATTTTGTAAAGGTGCAATTTTGAAAGCAAATTTTTCTCCCGACTGTAATATTGCTAAACCTGACTCGGCAGAACCATCGTCATAGGCGTAATAATTGTAAAAATACTGATTATACTTTGAGGTATCATTATATAAATATGAAGAATCGGAGTTAGTAATAAACTCTTTATAAAATTTTACGATGGTAAATATTGCGCTATCATTTAAGCTAGAAGGAATATTTGAACTTATTCCTGTTTGATTTGAGATTTCATCTAATGTATTAATTCTAGCAGCTGGTGAGAATGCTGAAATATTAATACTTCCAACTTTTATGTCATCGGTAAGATTATTGTTTACGTATAATTGATAAGTGTAGAAGTTGGCTGCTCGGTCTTCATTATCTAGGTTCTGGAATCGGAAATCTATGGAATCCATTGGCATTTTGTTTAGATTATAATGTTTCCATGGGACTGAATAATAACCTAAAAATAGACTAGTGTTAAAATGACTAAAGCTAATATCAATGTGAGAAGTGTCGTTAATACTTCTGGCTGTATCTAGTACGATATAATCAAGATTCCAATAGTCGTCGTTTATGGCATCTTCTTGATTCTGAGAACCACCTATCGATGCGTAATTAAAGAATCTAAATTGAAAACTAGTTTTTAAATAACTGGTATCAATAACAGGAATAAGGACTTGCTTAAAGTTTTGTAGAGAGCTTCCTGCAATAGACCAAATAGATTGCCAATCTTTTTCGTTGGTTTTAAATTGGAGAACAAGGGAGTCGTTGTTTTGAGGCGAGCTATAACTTGTCCCTTGGGGTTGATAATAGAAACTAAGATAAATGGAGTCTGAGGGGGTGTAATTAGAGAGGTTAATAAATTTACTAGTTAAGTAATCTGCTGGAAATTGAGTTGTGTTTGAGTTGTCGTAAATTAATCCATTTTCGTTGAGTAGATCGAAAGTAGCGACGCCTATTGATGGGGGATTGACAGCAAAATTATTATTGATATATACATTTCTGTCTAGCCATAGATTTTGACTAGGGTATATGCTATCGTATGCGAAATCGTCGATAAAAGGAAGTTTTAATGTGTCTGTAATAGAAGTTTTTCTATTAATTAATTTATCATTATGTAATAATTTAGGATTAGAACTTAGCCCAACAAATTTAACTTGCCCAAATACTGAGAAAGAGATAGATAAAAGAAAAAATATTAAATGTTTTGGCTTCATATTAGAAATTTTTATTCTCTAATCTATAAGAGAATGAATAGTATCGCTAGTAGATTTTATTTTTAATGAGTCTACCCATTCTTTTTTAATAACTACTTTTGAACTGTCTAGGGTAAACCATAAGTCGACAAAATCACCAGGTTTAAAATTATTATCAAAAGGTTTTGGTTCTTGGTTGTAAATAATAGCAGCGTTAGAATCTGAAGCTGTTTTGATGTTACTATCGTAAAATTTAGCTCCCGTATTTAAGTATTTAGCTCTCAGCATTGAATCGGCTTCTTGAATGTTTTTGTTAAGTAGTAACGGAATAAATACTTTTTCATTGCTTAAGCCCATCCCTAATGTTAAATCAATAAAACTTCCCTTTTCTACTTGTGTTCCTTCAGAAATCATTTTGCCATTTATTTTTTGTTCTAAAACATAATTCTTTGCAAGATTAGGCTTATAAGATATTTCTCCAATTTTAAGTCCATAAATTTCTGCATCGACTAGGGCTTGACGGAGTGAGGCGCCCACAAAATTGGGCATATTGACCATTTCGGCATTCAAAGAATTAATGGTTAGATAAATAGTTCTTTCTGATTTAATAATGGATTCCATAGTTGGGATTTGAGCGGCTATTAATCCTCTTGCGGTTTCTTGAGAATATGTGGTATCAGAAATAAGAACTTTTAAATGAGATTGTTGAGCTAACTCTTTAGCGTCTTTGTAAGTTAAGTTTGTAAAATCGGGAACAATAACGCCCTCTCCATGATGAGTGTATGAATTAAGGCTGTATATTAGTATGAAATACAAACTTGTAGTAACAATAATAGCAATAACCAAGTTAATTAGAAACGTTTTACTTAACAAGAATTTAAAAAAGCTCATAAATTAGGATGTTTTAAATTATCTAATGTAAATACACGATTTTTATATAAAGTACTTATTCGAAACTAGAAACAAATTTTTCTAGAATATCGATAAGCTCTTCTGCTCTTTTTTTTGTTTTCCCCTCGGCGTAGGTTCTTAAAACAGGTTCGGTTCCTGATGGTCTAATCATAATCCATTCGTCTTCGTTTAAGAAGTATTTGAATCCGTCTAATGTTTCTAATCGAAGGATCGATTCGTTTTCGAAAGTTTCAATTTTATTATTTTTGCAGTAATCAATAACTTTTAGTTTTAATGATTCTGTAATTTTTAGATCGTTACGTTTATAAGCAAAAGAACCCGTAATGTCGTAGATTTCTTGGATAAGTTCTTCGATAGTTTTTCCCGTTTCAATCATCCATTCCCAAATGGCTAAACCATTCCATATTCCGTCTCTTTCAGGAATATGTCCTGCAATAGCAATGCCTCCAGACTCTTCACCACCAACTAAAACTTTTTCTTTGAGCATTACCTCGCTAATTTGCTTAAAGCCAATTTTTACACGTTGAACTTCTAAGCCATAATGTTGTGCTAATTGCTCAACTTTTGTAGTAGATGAAAATCCAGTAACGATTTTGCCTGTTTCATTTTTGTATCCTGCCAAATAGTGCATCAGCAATAAAATTGTATGATGAGAATCGATGTATTCTCCTTTGCTATTCATTAGTGCGATTCTGTCGGCATCTCCATCGACCGCTAAGCCACAGTCAACATGTTCTTCGTCTTTAATGAAGTTAGAAAATAATTGTAAATTTTTAGCTAATGGCTCTGGAGCAATACCGTGAAAAGTAGGATTGACTTCTTTGTTTATGTGGAATATCTCTGGAAGGATATCGTGCATAATCTTTTGACCAGAACCCATCATAGAATCGAAAGCAAATGTAAATTTACTATTGGCGAAAGCTGGAATATCAAATTTCTCTCGAACGTTATCTACGTATATATTATCTAGATTTGTATATTCTATTAGCTTGGCTTTAACAAGTTCTGTGAAGTCGATTTCATCTGAAGCAATGGACAGTTGGTCTTTAATTAAGGCTTCAATTTCTCTTAAATAATTTTCTTGTAAAGGACCTCCATGGTTCCCTTTTAATTTATACCCACTATATTCAGGAGGGTTATGGCTGGAAGTGATAACAACACCAAGATCGGCTTGCAATTTTACAACTGCAAAAGAAACCGCAGGTGTAGAAGTAAACGATTCCTGAAGAATGACTTTTACTCCATGATGAGCCAAAGTTTTACTTACTAATTCAGTGAATATCTTCCCATTAAATCTACAATCGTATCCAATGACAATAGTTGGTTTTTCGAAATTCTGATGCAACCAAGTTGCAAGAGCTTCGGTTAATCTACTTACATTTTCGAATGTATATCCATCTCCAATAACAGCTCTCCATCCGTCTGTTCCAAATTTTATTTTATACATATTTATTTTTTATCTTCCAATAATGAAAGAGTTTGACATTATTTTTAATAACTCTTAGTTGTAAGAATAATGTTTAATTTTTTACTTCTAGAGTTAACAAACAAAGTTATAATAAATCAGTGGAAATATCTTGACTTAATTTGTTATTTTATTAATGATAATTTTTTATAGAAATACTAGTGATTTTTTTATAAGCAACCTTTTATTGTTTATTATTGTCTAATAAAAGTAGTGGTTTACACGTATGTGTTAAATCATTTAAAAAACTAAACTACTTTATGTAACTAATTATGATTAATAGACTTAAACTAGCTTTAATATTGCTTTTTGTATGGTCTTTTTCGGTAAAACATCTTTATGCTCAAGATATTCATTTTTCACAATATTACGCTTCGCCTTTACTTTTAAATCCTTCGTATACAGGAATGCAGGATGAGGATTGGAGAGTTATGGGTAATTACAGAACCCAGTGGAGAGCTATTGAGAAACCATATAATACTAGTTCAATCGCTTATGATAGAAAGTTTTATTTATATTCTGAGAAATTTTCTGGAGGAATTTATTTTGTTAATGATCAATCTGGAGGAATTAATTTAACAGTAAATCAACTTTTCTTGTCTTTGGCATATCATAAAGAAGTAAATTATAATGAATTTCATGTTGGAGTTCAGTTGGGTTGGGTTTTTAAAAGTATCGATAACAGTATGGTTACCCTTCCAAATCAATTCGATAATACAAGTGGTTATTTTAATTCAGGTTTATCTTCAGGGGAGATTTTATGCGAAAATCTAAATTATCCAGACTTTAATATTGGCATCGCTTGGAGCCGTAAATTGTATAATATTGAACTCGTAATTGGTTTGTCGTTGCATCATATTTTTCTTCCAAAAGAAACTTTTACGGAGTATGATAATTTCTTGTATATGAGGTTAGGAGTACAGGCTGGGATTAAGTATGATTTAACAGAGCGGATTTATATTTCCCCTTATTTAAGTATTAATTATCATAGAGATGCAAGAGAAATGATGATTGGTTCGAATATAGGTTATATTTTACCATTTAAGCCTTTTGATATTAATGATGTTTTTGTAGGGCTTCATTATCGAGATCCTGTAAATTTGAGGAGCGATGCTTTGATTTTTGTTGCAGGGTTAAATTTAAGTCATTTATATGTGGGTATTAGTTATGACGTCAATATCTCGAATTTAAGAGCTGCAACAGCAAATAGAGGAGCATTTGAATTTGCATTTATATATAAGGGTATTGATACGGATATTAAGAAAAAAACTATCCCTTGCGATAGATATTAAAAATTATTTATGAGATTTAAGATTGAATATTTTTTGTTAATAATATTATTTTTCATTGGGCAATTGGAGTCTTATTCTCAAGTTTTAGAAGAAGATATCTCGTTGATGGGTATTAACCATATAAAAAAAGTTGCTAAAAGTGCTCTTAGAAATCATGATTACTATTCGGCAATAGATTATTATAATTCTTTAATAAAGAAGAAAAAGAATAATTTGAAATATCAATATGATTTAGCAGAATTATATAGAAAAACAAGAGACTATAAACGAGCTGATTATTGGTATGGTAAAGTTTATGAAAGTAATTCGGAAAAATATTTGTTAGCCCTATATTATCAAGCTCAGATGCAAAAGAGTATGGGGCTATTTGAACAAAGTAAAGAGAAATTTCAGATCTTTATTAAGAAGTCTAAGTTATTAAAAGAAAGAAAATATTATAAGAAATTGGCAAAAATGGCTTTGCAAGGATGCGTAATGGCTATTCAAACGAAAGATTCTATTCCTCAAATCATAATTCAACATTTAGATACAAATATCAATAAGGCACATATAGAATCGAATCCGATTTATTTGGACTCTAAAACGGTTAATTATGTATCGATGCGGGTAGAAGGACTTGAATATTATTCATCTCAAGATTCGAATGAAATAATTCCGAGAAGAAATTTTTATACGATTAAAAAAAAGGATGGAAATTGGAATTTTGAGGGGGAATTAAATTATCCAGATTCTATTGCTCAGAATGTTGCCAATGGAGCCTTTTCGAAAGATGGAAAACGTTTTTATTACACAAAATGTAAAGTGAATTGGAAAAATAAAATGATATGTGCTATTTATTATTCTGAGAAAACAACATTGGGCTGGTCTAAGCCTAGGAAAATAGATGGCCCAATTAATGATTCTAAATATACAGCAACCCAACCAACAATTGGAGTTAATTCGAAAACTAATATGGAAGTATTGTACTTTGTGTCTGACAGACCAGGTGGAAAAGGCGGTCTAGATATATGGTATTCGTCGTATAACTCTAGAAAAGGGATGTTTGAGAAAGTTAAGAATGCAGGGAGTAAAATCAATACCATTGCCAATGAAATAACACCGAATTATAATACAACGATACATGCCCTCAATTTTAGCTCAGATTATTGGGCAGGTTATGGAGGTTACGATGTGTTTAAAATATATGGGGAACTCAGAAAATGGGATGGACTAGAAAATGCAGGCCAATTAATAAATACTTGTGCAGACGATATTTATTTTACTTTGTCGCCAAGCAGAGAAACGGGGATGCTAGTTTCTAATAGAGTAGGAGGTGTAAGTTTGAAAAGTAAAACTTGTTGCGATGATTTGTATGAGTTTTCGTATGTTAATTTTATTCAATTAACTGTTGATGCCGATATTTGGGGGAGGAAAGATACGTCTTTTTACAAGATGCTTTATGAAAAAGGTTTAATGACTCAATTAGCAATTGACTCGGTTGAAAATCCCGAAAAATTAGATTCTTATCCGATTAAATTATTTTTGATAAATAAGAAAACTAAAGAAAGAATTTTACTCATTAATGAAAGTACAAGACAAGGTAAATGTGTTTTTGATATAGAACCAGATAAAGATTATGAATTAGAAATTCCAAGTAAAAAGGGCTCTGTTGTTTCTAAATTTACAACTCAAAATCTAAGAAAGTCGGATAGTTTACATTTAGGAGATATTTTTGTTGATATTATACCTAATGAACCTATTAATTTAGCGAATGTTTATTATAAATTCGATAAATCGGATTTAACTCAAAAAGCTAAAAATACTCTTGATACCACAATCCTTGAATTAATGCATCAGTATCCAGAGATTGTTGTTGAGATATTGTCTCATACAGATTCAAAAGGAAATAATTCGTATAACTTATTATTGTCGCAATCTCGAGCAGAAAGTGTTGTCCAATATTTAATAAGAAAGGGAATAAAAAGTTCTCGATTACTTGCAAAAGGTTATGGTGAAACAAAACCAATTGCTCAGAATAGCTTTTCGAATGGTCAAGATAATCCAAAAGGAAGAGCTAAAAATAGAAGAACAGAATTTAGAATTATTGGTACTGTTGATAAGTTAATTATTTATGATAACGAACCCGAAGACTATTAATAGTAGCTATTAAATCAAATATCGATGTATAAACAAGCCTTAATAATAACATTCTTTTTTTTCTTGATCGTCAATTTATCAGCACAAAATGCTCATTTTGTAATGGATAGCGATGAAGGCTGTGGGTCTCTGACCATTCATTTTACGAATCAATCTACGGGCACAGGGAATTTGTCTTATTTTTGGACATTTGGTAATGGCTCAGAGTCTCACGACGAAAATCCATTTATTTCTTACATCACTCCAGGGGTATACACTATTATGCTAGAAGTAACGGATGATAATGGTACAAATATATTTTCGAATCAAGCAATTGTTCATCCTTTTCCTAATGTAGTTTTTTCAGGAACAAGTTTAGGTGGATGTGTTCCTGTTGTATCTCACTTTACAGATGCTAGTTTACCTGGCGATGCTAATATTATTTCTTGGTATTGGAATTTTGGAGATGGTACAACATCTTCAGAACATAATCCAAGTCATGAATATAGTCATTCTGGGTCGTATTCTATTATTCTAAATGTAGAAGACGCTTTAGGTTGTGAAAATAATATTATTTACGATTATTATGTTAATGTTTCTAATCCTCCAATTGTGTCTTTTTCGGCTCAGCCTTCTATCAATTGCGAACCTATAAATGTTTCTTTTTCAAATAGTTCTACAGGAGATGCTTTGCCATTATCATACAGCTGGAATTTTGGTGACGGTGGTAGCTCTACCCAACCCAATCCAACTCATTTTTTTCAACAAGGAAATTATACTGTTAATTTAACAGTTAACGATGCTAACAGCTGCTCTTCTACTGGTGTTGGACAAGTCTCGATTGCCGATTTAGATCCTCATATTCAAGTTAATACAAGTCTTATTTGTACAGGAGAATTTGTAAGTTTTGTCAATACAGAAGGTTCTGCTTGTATGTGGGATTTTGGCGATGGAACAGTTAATGGATACGGGACAATAGTTTATCATGCTTTTGATAATCCAGGGGTATATACCATCACTCTTACTGCAGGATCAGGAAACTGCGTTTCTCAAGTTACACAAAGTATTAATGTACATGCGAGTCCTGATATTAATTTTAATTTTATTCCTGATGTTATTTGTGAACCAACATTAATTGCCGTAGAAAATACAAGTAGCGAATCTGTATCGTATCAGTGGAATATATATTATCAAAATATGGAAGATACAAGTATTGTCTTATCAACTACCGAGCAGAATCCAACTTTAGACATCCAAGAAGAAGGTCTTTATTATTACTCGTTAGAGGCAACAAGTAGTTATGGTTGTATCTCAACTTCTACTCAAAATATTGATGCCACTTTTACCAAAATCAATGGAATTAGTATTTTTCCAGAAGAAAGTTGTATCCCTTTCGATGCTGTGCTGACGCCAGATATTACTAGTTTAGATAATATTATTTCGTACAATTGGTATAGAGATGGAGTCTGGTTTTCGTCTGATGAAATTCCTTCGCCACAAAATTATAATGAAGTGGGAGTTTTTCCAAATATATTAGTAATTGAAACAGAACATGGTTGTGTCGATAGTCTGGAAGTTGATGTGTTGGCGGGAACAGAACCAAATATTAGTTTCTATGTGCTTGAAGATACTGTTTGTAGAGGAGAACAAGTCCATTATGTTATTAATTCACCTGACGATTCTTTAATAAATTCGTACACTTGGGATAGCTTTACGAGTAATCCTATAGTCGATGTAGGAGATGCAATTCTTGTATATGATACAATCGGAGCTATTAGTATTGGTTTGATAGGAGAAATAAATGGTTGTAATGGATTTTTTGTCCTGAATCCTGCTTTTGTTGTAAAAGGGCCTTATCTTGATAATTTCCAAGATAGTTATGATTGTACAAATCCATATTTAAGAAATTTATCTATAGATGCTTATAGTGCAGATTCTCTTTACTGGAATTTTGGAGATTATTCACCAACTATTCTTGCCAGCAATCAAGTTCAGCATCAATACTCAAACCAACAGATTTATTCGGTTAATATAATAGCGCATAGCAATACGACAGGCTGTCCCGATTATGTTTTTAATTCTTTGATTAATGTAGAAGAACCTGATTTTACGGTATCGATACCCGAGGTTTCGTGTCCCAACTTAACTCTTAATATGGATACTACTTACGAAGTAGACTCTGTATATATAGACTGGGGAGATGGAAGTTTTGAAAATTGGTTTATTGATACTTTAGTCACTCAGCAGCACATGTATACCTCTGGTGGAGTTAAGGATGTTAATGTAATAGTATCGGGTTTGGGCGGTTGTTTCGACACAATTAGTCAACAAATAACAGTGGGCTTTGCATCTCCACTTTTTACCACAAATCCTGTTAATTTATGTTTAGGAGATTCTATATCTATTGATGGTATGGCGAGTAGCATCTTCCCATTGCAGGAATACATGTGGTATTTTGATACTACAGATAGTTTGATGTGCTATTCCGATTCTATTTTTCAGTATTTTTTTGATGAAGGGGGGGGGCATATTATAAAATATAAACTTATCGATTCTTTGGGATGTGAATTTATTTCTCCAGATAGAAATATCGAAATTCATGCAATAGATGCAAATGTTTCTTTGGTCGATTCATCTCTATGTTTAAATGCTTCATTATTAGTCAATATTGATGCTGATTTATTAAATCTGCAAATAGATTGTGATTATGGAGATATGACAGCTATTACTTCGACCCTTTATCATCTTTATCAAGATACAGGAGTATATCAAATTAATATTCAAATACAAGATGCTTATGGGTGCATCCAATCTTTTATTTTCGACTCTGTCAGTGTTCAAGAAGCCAATTTAAGAATAACTCTTTTAGAGGATACTTTAATGTGCTATCCAGCATCACCTCTGTTTATTAATTTAGATAGCATAGAAACCCCATATTTGCAATTCGAATGGTCTGATAATCTTAATAATACGGCATATATCCCTAATCCAGAATTTGTTTATCAAGATAGAGGGCATTATCAAATATCTGTAATCGAATCAACATCTAATGGTTGTGTCGATTCTACAAGTTTTAATTTAATTATTGATGGACCTTATGCAGATATTAATATCTCCGATGATATAGTCTGTAAAAATGATACAGTTCAATTTTGGATGAGTAATGATACTAATATTGTTAGTTATGAGTGGACTCTGGGCGATGGATATGGTATTAGTAATACATCGGTTTTTGAACATAGTTTTAATTTTGTTCCTCAAAATGGAACATTTGAAATTGTGCTATCATATCCTGCAGAAGGTTGTGACGCTGACGGTGACGGACAGGATGATAAATATACCCAAGTAGAAAATATTAATATTTTTCCGGTGGTGGCGTCCTTCGATTTAGTTAACACAACTACAGGATTATTAGATACAAACTCATGTTCCCCATTAGAGGTACTGTTTAATAATACATCTCAAGGTAATGGAAATGTTTATAGGTGGACAATTGATAATATTGATTATAGTCTACAAACTCAGCCTAACGATTATAGTTTTATTAATACAGAAGTACTTATTGATACTTTTAATGTCGCTTTGTATTTGAGAAGTCAAGAAGGCTGTAAGGATACTGCTTACCAAAAGTTAATCGTTCGTTCTGTACCTGAAATTGAGATTTCTGATAATCAGAATATCTGTTTGGGCAGTGGTATAGATTTATGGGCTACTGGAGGCGACTCAATAATTTGGAGCTCAGATTTTGAAATTAATAATAGAAACGATTATCAAATAAATATAGAACCAGAGCAAAGCTCTATGATTTATGCTAGAATTATTGAAAGTAACGGATGCGAAATAACCGATTCTGTTTATGTTTTTGTGCAACAAATCCCTCAAATATTTTCTAGTTTCTCAGATACAGTCGTAGTTGTTGGTCAGGAATTTAATATTGAAATGTACTCTAATCAAGAAGGTATTAGGTATTCTTGGTCACCAACAGAAGGCCTTTCGTGCACAGATTGTCCATCCCCTATTGTTGAAGTAACAAAACCCATAGAATATACAATTTCAATTATGGATAGTTCAAATTGTCATACTGTTACAAAGCAAATCTTTATCGATGTATTTTACGATTATACAATCGATGTCCCCAATACGTTTACACCAAACGACGACGGAGAAAATGATTTAGTTTACGTAAGAGGTTGGGGGATAAAAGATTTGATTGAGTTTAGAATATATAACCGTTGGGGAGAGGAAGTTTTCTTTTCGAATGACCTTAACTTAGGTTGGGATGGTAAATTAAGAGGAAAACCCCAGAATATGGATACTTACGTATATTATGCAAAAGTTCGCACTTTTAATAATACAGAGATTTTAAAAAAAGGAACAATTACACTTCTGAGATAAACCCAGTCTTGTTAGTTTTGGCCTAAGAATTGTATAGAATATACATTGAAATAAGATGAGTATGAATTTTAATGGCAGATTTTACATTAGAATTTATTCTATTTCTGAAACCTTATTTTATCAATAATATTTTTGTTTAAAGTTGTTAATTTTACAATGATATATTGAATTCGTTAATTTTTTAGTAACTTGCGAAAAATTATATGCAATTGAAACGTGTTTTTATTATTATATTGGTCTTAATAGGAAGTTTATCCTTAACTGCACAAGATAAGGTTGTCTTTAAAGCTTCAGACTCTCTTGATGTTGTTGCTCATCTCTACGAGATAGACCCATCGTTTCCTTATATTATTCTGTTTCATCAGGGCAATTATAGTAAAGGAGAATTTAAAGATATTGCAATTAGCTTGTTGAAATTAAAGTATAATTGTTTAGCTGTTGATTTGCGTTATGGGGGATCTATTAATTCTGTCCCAGACGAAACGGCAATTAATGCCAAAGACGAAAAGGTATTTCGTTCGATGTACGATGCGCGTCTAGATATCGAAGCTGCTATTTACTATGTTTATGAGAAATCTAAGCAAGAGATGGTTCTTTTGGGGAGCTCTTATTCAGCAACCTTAGCTTTGAAAATAGGTAAAGATAATCCAAAAGTAAAAGCTATTATTGCATATAGCCCTGGCGAATTTTTTAGAAATGAGTTTTTAATTCACGATGCACTTAAAGGAATCGATAAGCCTGTATATGTTGCAGGAACTCAATTAGAATACCCTTATTTAAAACGATTAACCGAAAATGTCCCCAAAAATAAACTAGTCGTATTTCAACCACAAAACGATGATGGAAAGCACGGTGCAAAAGCATTGTGGAAAACCGACGAAGTATCGAAAGAATATTGGTTGAGCCTATTAATGTTTATAAATAGCTTGAAATAAAAGTGCTTAAAATCCTAGTAATACGTTTTAGTTCTATTGGCGATATTGTTTTAACAACTCCTGTTGTTAGAATATTGAAGAAACAGTTTCCTGATTCTGAAATTCATTTTTTAACCAAATCTCAATTTTCGTTTTTACTTAACGATAATCCATACGTAGATAAAGTTCATTCATTGTCGAGGAATCTTAGCGATACGATTAAAGAGTTGAAAGATGAATCGTACGATCATTTAATTGACTTGCATAATAATTTGAGAACAAAAAGAATTAAATCAGCCTTGTCAATTCCAGACTTTACAGTTGATAAATTAAATTTAAGAAAGTGGTTGCTTGTTAATTTCAAGATTAATAAGATGCCAAGTAACCATATTGTTGATCGCTATATAGAAACCCTTTCTGTTTTCGATGTGTCAAATGATAAAGAGGGGTTAGACTATTTTATTCCTGAAAAGGATGAATATCCAATTTCGTTAGTTAATGCAACTTTTGAGAACGGATTTGTAGCATTAGTTTTAGGAGCAACTTATTTTACAAAACAAATTCCCGAAGAATTAGCTATTGAAATAATAAATCATTCTCAACTTCTTTTTGTGCTTCTTGGGGGTAAAGACGATGTGGAGAAGGCTGATAAAGTTGAAAAATTGTCGAAAGGGAGAGTTGCTAATTTATGTGGGAAAGTTAATCTTAATCAATCAGCATCAATTATTCAACAGTCAAAGGTTGTTGTAAGTTCCGATACAGGTTTAATGCATATTGCTGCGGCATTTAGAAAACCAATTGTTTCTATATGGGGAAATACAGTGCCTGAATTTGGGATGTCTCCATATTTACCAAACAAACACTCTAAGATATTTGAAATCAAAGATTTGTCTTGTCGTCCTTGTTCGAAGATTGGTTTTAATAAATGTCCAAAGAAGCATTTTTATTGTATGAAAAAACAAGACCCAATTCAGATTTCAGAATATATAAAATCTATATATGCTATAAAGTAGGTTCTTCATTACAATATTTGTAGAAAAATCTAGTTAACAATAAAAAACATTTATGTTTTCATCTCAAATTCATCGATATATTTATTTGTTTTCGTTAATTCTTCTGGGAGTTTCAATGCCATTTTCAGTTTTCTTAATGAGTGTATCTCAGTTTTTATTGGCTACTAATTGGTTATTAGAGTTAGATTTTGTTAATAAATGGAAACGCTTAATCCATAATAAGCCAGCTCTGTATTTAATAGGACTGTTTTTTTTACATTTAATTTGGATGTTCAACTCTTCGAATGTTGCCTATGGATTGCACGATATTAAAATTAAACTACCATTATTTGTTTTAGCATTATTGGTAGGGAGTTCTAAAAAGTTAGAAATTCATGAGGTGAAATTAATATTAAACTTTTTTATTCTAGCCGTTGTAGGCTCTTCTTTTATTTCGGGTTTAATTTATTACGGACTTATCGAAAGGCACATTACCGATATTAGGCAAATTTCTATTTTTATCTCACATATTCGATTGAGTCTTTTGGTTAATATGGCTATATTTTCATCTTATTATTTGGCTCGTAAGACTTCTCAAAATAACTTAAAAATGATATATACTGCAATCATATTAAGTTTGTCATTTTTTCTTTTTATACTAAACTCTTATACGGGATTGTTAGTGTTCTCACTTGTGTTCATAAGCATGATACTCCGTTCTGTATTTTTACAAAAGAAAATTTGGCTTAAATGGATTTTTGCCTTTTTAGCTTTGATATTGATATTTTCAGGAGTTTTGTTAATTAAGAATTATATTAACGAATTTTATAATTTTGATAATAAAATATCACATAAAGATTTACCTAAATATACAATAAATGGGAATCTATATAAGCATAACACAAAAGCAATTCAAATAGAAAATGGGCATTATGTATATTGGTATTTATGTGAAAAAGAATTAGAAAAGGAGTGGAATAAAAAGAGTAATATTCCTTATTCAGATGGGGTAAATAAAAGAGGTTTCCCTATCAAGTATACTTTAATGAATTATTTAACATCATTAAATTTAACAAAGGATTCTGTAGGTGTTACCAATTTAGCGAATGAGGATATTAAGATGATTGAAACAGCTCATTCTAATTATATTTATAAAAATAAATATTCACCTTATGCCAAGGTATATCCAATAATAGAGCAGTTTTATTATTATTCTAAAACAGGTAATGCCTCTGGAGCAAGTGTTACTCAAAGGCTCGAATATTTAAAAATTGCAAAAAAAATTATTTCTAATCATTTTTGGTTTGGTACAGGGACAGGAGATGTCGACGATGCTTTTAAGAAGCATTATCAAAATGGAGAAAGTACTTTAAAAAAAGAATTTCAGCATAGAGCACATAATCAATATGTGACATTTTTTATTAGTTTTGGGTTGTTTGGCTTTCTAGGGGCTATGTTTTTTATGTTTGCACCTATGTATAGAGAACGAAAACAATTTTTGCCACTTGTATTTCTTTTAGCCGCTTTTTTATCTATGATTAATGAAGACACTCTTGAAACTCAAGCAGGAATAACTTTCTTTACTTATTTTTATATTTTATTCTTTATTGCTTTTTCTTTTAGCGAGTATCAGAATCAAAAAAGCACCGATAAAATCGATGCTTAATATGTTTTTTTTAAGAAGTGTCTTATTTAAGAACACCTAATTCTTTTCCTATTTTGGTAAACGCTGTAATGGCGTGGTCTAAATGTTTGGTTTCGTGAGCGGCAGAAAGCTGAACCCTGATTCTAGCTTGTCCTTTGGCTACCACGGGATAATAGAATCCGATAACATAAATACCTTCGGCTAATAATTTTGTTGCAAAATCTTGAGATAATTTTGCATCGTAAAGCATGACTGCACAAATGGCAGATTTTGTAGGTTTAATATCAAAGCCCGCATTAATCATTTTTTTAACAAAATAGTCGGTGTTGGCATGAAGCTTATCTTGTAAAGCTGTAGTTTGGCTCATCATATCAAACATTTTAATTCCAGCATTAGCAACCATAGGAGGAATTGAGTTTGAAAACAAATAAGGACGAGAGCGTTGACGTAGCATCTCAATAATTTCCTTTTTACCAGTTGTAAAACCACCAATTGCACCACCAAAAGCTTTACCAAGAGTTCCCGTAATAATATCTACCTCGCCTCGAATATTGAACTGCTCAGTAACTCCACGTCCTGTTTTACCAACAACACCAGCAGAATGACATTCGTCTACCATAATTAAGGCGTCATACTTTTTAGCCAGTTTGTTGATTTCATCCATCGGAGCTGTATTTCCGTCCATAGAAAAAACACCATCGGTAACAATAATTCTAAATCTTTGGTCTTGAGCTTTAATAAGTTGTTCTTCCAAAGAAGCCATGTCAGCATTTTCGTATCTGTAACGTTGGGCTTTACATAAGCGTACCCCGTCTATGATAGATGCGTGATTTAATGAGTCAGAAATAATAGCATCTTCTTCAGAAAATAAAGGTTCGAAAACACCTCCGTTTGCATCGAAAGCTGCAGCATATAAAATGGTATCTTCAGTACCAAAGAACTCTGCTACTTTTTTTTCTAATTCTTTGTGTAAATCTTGAGTACCGCATATAAAACGAACAGATGACATTCCGAATCCACGAGTGTCGAGTGCATTTTTTGCAGCGTCAATTAATTCTTGATTATTAGATAATCCTAAATAATTGTTCATGCAAAAATTTAGAACCTTCTGACCCGTAGTAAGTGTAATTTCTGCTTCTTGGGGAGAATTGATAATTCGTTCTCCTTTAAATAAGCCCGCTTCAGTTATTGAGTCTAACTCTGTTTGTAAATATTGTTGAAATTTTCCGTACATAATATCTTTAATTAATTGTTTTTTCAAAATTACAAATTAATCGTTGACGAGATTAATATTATTAATATTATTATTATAAAAATACGATAATTCACAACTTGCTTGAAAAATCAACAGCTTTTTATTATGTTTGTAGTCAAATAAATAAACCGATGAATAAAACTAACTTTTTATTATTAATTTTAGGAATCGCCCTAATTTTTGGAGCATATAGTTGCAAAGAAGAGGCGAAACCAAAGGCTGTTGTTAGGGTAGTGGAAATGGTGGATAGTGTTTTGGTTCCCGTTAACAAAGCTCTAGTCAAGGTAAGGCCATCTACACAGGAAACTGTTTTGTCCGATGTTATTGCTCAGGGATATACAAATTCTAGCGGCTATATAGAATTTACTTTTGATAAAGAATTAGTTCTCAAAGCAGAGGCAGAGAAGTTAAAAAGAGACGAGCAAGGGAAGGTTGAAGAAGATGTCAACGGAGAGCCCATAGTATTAAAATCGGGATATAGAGTGCTTGTCCTTAAAGTAGATTATTCAGATAATAAAACCATAGAAGTTAAATAAAAGACCAATGAATAAGTATTGTAAAGGATTAGTATTCGTAAGTATTTTTGTTTTAACCATTTTTAGTTCATGTTCGGATTCTGTTCCGCCAAAAGCTACTGTTACCGTTCGTAATGGAATGGAAAATAATGGTATTGAAATGAATGTGCTTTTAGAAAGTGCATTAGTAACTATTTTTATTGATCCAAATACAGGAAAGCCTGGCTATGTCGATCCCGATGGGAAGGTTGATGTTATACAAAAAAATACTGATGCTTCAGGGCAATGTAGCTTCGACTTTGTTCAAGAAAATATTTTACAAGTAAAAGCAGAATATCCATTAAATGGAGATACACTTTATGGGGAAGGGGTTGTTGTATTAAAAGAAGACGAAACATATCAAGAAACCATTTATTTGAGAAAGTATAAATCGCAATTGTAGTTTTTTCTTACGGAGGTTCAATCCTTCGCTACAATTCTGACACATAGGAATAGAAGATCTTTCGCTAGAAATATTCTGGCGAAATTTTTTATATAAGGAAGACCGCTCGATAACTGAAATGGAATTTGAGTTAAGATTTCCTATCGTATAATCGGCATCTTTATCGAAACAACAAGGAACTAGATTTTGGTCTTGAGTAATGACTCCAGAGTGCCACATTCGCCAGCATTTGTGTTTCAACTTGCTTTTAATTAAATAAAAACCATTGCTGTCTTTTTTATATCTAGAGAACTGTGTTATCGAAGTGATATTGGTAGAGTTCTTAAAATTATAGATTTGTGCCGATTTTATTTCTACTTTATCAATCCCAATATCGTGTCCTAATTTTTTTATTTTATGAATTTGATGTTCGTTGTGTTTGAATACAAGAAACTGAAAAACAATTTTAAGATTATTTTTTTTGGAGTCTTTTTTAGCTTCAATTAGAAATTTACTAGCGTTAATTACTTTTTCTAGCTGCCCCCCAATTCTATATTTTTCATAAATTTCTTGACTAGTTCCATCAATAGATATAATAATTCGGTTCAGACCAGAGTCAACAATATTTTTTGCTAATTCTTTATCGATAAGTTGAGCGTTTGTTGAAGTAGAAGTATAAATATTTTTCTGAGACGCTAGTTTTATCATTTCAAGGATATTTTTATTTAAGAAAGGTTCGCCTTGAAAATAGAAATTGAGATATATTAAATCTTTAGCTTTTTGATCAATTAATTTTTTAAAAGCAGTTGTTGAAAAGTTTCCTTTTTGTCGAGTTAAACCGTTAGTCCCTGTTGGGCATTCGGTACACGATAAATTACAACTGTTGGTTGGTTCAATAGAAAGAGCAATATATCTTCCCCATCGAAAGTCTTTTTTTATAAAATAACTCAAATGATAACTTAAATATAATAAAAAAAAGAGTTTGATTTTTCTGAAAGTAATGTATTTAAGAAGCATTTTTTATTAGATATTCAATTTGTTATTAGAGTCAAATGTTATATATTTTTTTAATCTTTATCAAATCAACCGCAGACAAGATAAAAGAATTCAATAAAAGTAATTAAATTCGCGAAATCAAAGATAGAATAAAATTTTTTTCGTAAAATAATAAGAAATGAAACACTATTTAACAGATACCCACTCTCATATATATTCCGAAGAATTTGATAACGATAGACGTGATGTGGTCTTTAATGCGCATAAAGCAGGTGTTAAAAAGATACTTTTGCCTAATATTGACTCGACAACTGTTGATGCTATGATGGATTTGTGTAAAAAATATCCTCATCATATTTTTCCTATGATGGGGCTACATCCGACATCGGTAGAAGACGATTTTGAGACTGAAATACAAAAAGTTGAAGAGTGGTTAGATAAAGAAAAGTTCTATGCAATTGGAGAAATTGGAATAGATTTGCATTGGGATAAAACTTTTCTAGAAGAACAAATTCTAGCTTTTGAAAAACAAATAGATTTGGCCTTAAAGTTCGATTTGCCCATTGTAATTCATGCAAGAGATTCGTTCGATGAGATTTTTGAAGTTTTAGATCGAAAAAATACAGCTAGTTTAAGAGGTGTTTTTCATTCTTTTACAGGAACATTAGAACAGGCTCATAAAATTATCAGCGACTATCATTTTTATTTAGGCATTAATGGAATTGTGACTTTTAAAAAATCACATTTGCCAGAAGTATTAAAAGAAATTGATGTTAAGTATATTCTTTTAGAAACAGATGCTCCATATTTAGCTCCAGAACCAAAGAGAGGGAAGCGGAACGAAAGTTCTTATATGTTTTACACTGCAAGAAAAGTAGCCGATATTTATGGCTTAGATGTAAAAGCTATTTCGGAAATAACGACTCAAAATGCTTTAAATTTATTTAACTTTCCAAACGATGAAGACTAAACTATTATTAATATATACTGGAGGAACCATAGGAATGGTAAAAGACTCGGAAAGTGGGTCTTTAATGCCTTTAGATTTTAAACATCTTACGGAGCAAGTCCCAGAATTAAGAGCTTTCAATTGTCAATTAGATTCATTTGAATTTTCTGTTGTAATTGATTCGTCGAATGTAAACCCTGCGTTTTGGATCGATTTAGTTACGGTTATTCAAAAAAATTATTCGAAATACGACGGTTTTGTAATTTTACACGGTACAGATACTATGGCGCATACTGCCAGTGCATTAAGTTTTATGATACAGAATATCGATAAACCAATTATTCTAACGGGTTCGCAGCTACCCATTGGAACCATTCGAACCGATGGTAAAGAAAATTTGATAACCTCAATCGAAATAGCAATGGGGAAGAAGGATGGGGATTCCATTATTAAAGAAGTATGTGTTTGTTTTGAAAATAAATTGTTTCGTGGCAATAGAATAAGTAAAATAAATGCAGAGTATTTTAATGCTTTCTCATCAGAGAATTACCCTCCATTAGCAGAAATAGGTATCAATATTCATTATAAAAGAAATTATTTTTTAGATAATAAAAAAGAGAAAGTTTCGTTTAACACAAAACTGGATAATAATGTTGCTGTATTAAGGATTTTTCCAGGTATTTCAAAACCTTATGTAGAAAGTATTATTAATATAAAAGGTTTGAAAGCTTTAGTAATAGAAACTTATGGAGCCGGGAATGCTCCAACTTACCCGTGGTTTATTGACGAATTAAAAAGAGCAATAAATAAAGGGATTGTATTGGTGAATGTTACTCAATGTAAAGCAGGGTCTGTAATTCAAGGACATTACGAAACCAGTGTTAAGATGTTAGAAATGGGTGTCGTGAGTGCCCATGATATGACCATTGAAGCAACAGTTGTAAAGTTGATGTATCTCTTAGGAAATGGATTCTTTGGTAAGGAATTGTCAAGAGTTTTTAAGATTAATATAAGTGGAGAAATGAGTTTAGCTCTTCATAATTAGATTTTTAGACAACAGTCTATTAAGTTTGATTTATTTAATAGATATTAGTTTATCTTTTTTTTGTAAATTGCGCTTTTTTAAAGCAAAATTTGGAGAATTGGCCGAGTGGCTTAAGGCGCACGCTTGGAAAGCGTGTATATCTGTGAGGATATCGTGGGTTCGAATCCCTCATTCTCCGCAAGGTTTTCATAAGTAAATGAAATTTGATATCGCTTATTTATGGAGAATTCATTTATTAATTATATTTTTGTTCAAATTAAAAATTAAACAATTAAACAGATCATGAAAAAGTTTTTCGCATTATTCGCATTATTTGGAATACTTTCTTACGGTGTAAGCAATTCAGCTTTCGCTCAAGAAACGGCTGAATCGCCAGCAGATACAACAGAACAAGTTGCAACAACAGCCGACAGTAATACTGTAGCTGAAGCACCTGTCGAACAAGCTGCTCCTGTAGAAGAAGTAGCTGCTACAGAAGATGCTAAGGCAGAAGTTGAAACACCAGGTTTTCATCAACAACTTAAACAAAAGTTTATTGAAGGTGGAGCAGGTTTTATGAGTTTTGTATTAATTACACTTATTTTAGGTTTAGCATTAGCTATTGAAAGAATTATTTACTTAAATATGGCTAGTACAAACACAACCAAATTATTAAATAAGGTTGAAGATGCTTTAAATTCAGGTGGAATTGATGCTGCTAAAGAAGTTTGTAGAAATACAAGAGGTCCCGTAGCTTCAATCTTTTATCAAGGTTTAGAAAGATATAATCCTGCTAACGAAAGTTCTGTAGAAAACGTTGAAAAAGCAATTGTTGCCTATGGAGGTGTACAAATGGGACGTTTAGAAAAAGGCTTAAGTTGGATTAGTTTATTTATTGCTCTAGCTCCAATGTTAGGGTTTATGGGAACTGTAATTGGTATGATCTCTGCATTTGATGCCATCGAGATTGCGGGTGATATTTCTCCGACACTTGTTGCTGGAGGTATTAAAGTGGCCTTGATTACAACCGTTGCTGGTTTGATTGTTGCGATGATTCTACAAGTATTCTATAACTATATTGTTGCAAAAATTGATAGTATTGTTAACGAAATGGAAGACGCTTCTATTTCAATGGTAGATTTAATTTCAAAATTTAAAGCTTAATCATATTATGGACACTAAAATAGGTAAAATAATACAAATAATGATGTATGTCATATTCGGTGTCTCTTTAATAATGATTGTAGCATTTTATTTTGGAGGATCAGAAAGCATAACATTTACTAGTGGAAAGGAGTATTCTTATCCAAGTTTTACAGATAATATGATATATTGGGCTTATGTCCTTTTTATTGTATCAACTTTATCGGCACTTCTTTTTCCAATTATCTCTTTAATTACAGATATTAAAAAAGCAAAGAGAACTATTGTTGGCGTTGCAGCTTTAGCTATTACTGTTGGCTTAGCATATGCATTTGCATCAGGAGCGATTCCAAATTTCCATAACATTGAAAAATTTAATATTACGGAAAGTATTTCTAAAAGTGTGGGGACAGGTTTGTTTACAGTATACTTATTAGGAGGAATTGCAATTATAGGAATCTTATTTACAGAGATTTCAAAATCATTTAAATAAAGGTTGTATGGCAAGACGAGAAACCCCAGAAGTTTCAGCAGGTTCGATGGCAGATATAGCATTTATGCTATTAATTTTCTTCCTTGTAGCTACGACAATGGATGTAGATTCCGGATTGGCTCGTATGCTTCCTCCTAAAGTTGAAGATCAACCAGACGATACTCCTCCTATTAAAGAGAGGAATGTATTTGTTGTTCAGATTAATAGTCAAGATAAAATTGCTATTAAAGGTGAGCCGATTGATATTACTCAGCTCAAAGATAGAGCAAAGGAGTTTATTGCTAATCCTGCAAAGAAAGATAATCTTCCTGAGTTTAAACAAACAGAAATTTCGATAAAGAATAAAGAAGGAGTAGTTGTTGTTAGTTTAGGAATGTATCCTGTTAGTAAGGGTATTATTTCGTTACAAAATGATAATGGGACTTCTTATGCGGCATATATTTCAGTTCAAAATGAGCTTGTAAAAGCATATAACGAATTGAGAGAAGATTTTGCCGAGAATAAGTTTCATAAGCATTACAACGATTTAGATAGGGAGCATCAGAAAGCTGTTAGGAAAGTTTATCCTCAAAGAATTTCTGAAGCAGAATCAAGAAACATAGGTAAATAAAATATTATGGCAAAATTCGGAAGGAAAGGAAAAGGTGGAATGCCTGCTATTTCAACGGCATCATTACCAGATATCGTATTTATGTTACTATTTTTCTTTATGGTAACTACTGTAATGAGATCTGCTGATTTAAAAGTGACCAATCATGTGCCCAAGGCTACAGAACTAAAAAAATTAGAGAAGAAGTCTTTGGTAAGTTACATTTATGTTGGTGAGCCCAAAAAGCAATTTAGAAAAATAATGGGTACAGAACCTAGAATCCAACTAAATGATGGTTTTGCTAAAGTATCTGATATTGATCAGTTTATTTTAAGTGAGCGTGAGGCAAGAGATGAAAACGAAGTACCATACATGACGACATCGCTTAAGGTTGATTCCGATGTTAAAATGGGAATTGTTACAGAAATAAAGCAAGCGCTTAGAGATGCAAATGCATTGAAAATAAATTATTCGGCCAAGAAAAAGGTAGAGTAAAATGAGAATGAATATTATAGATAGAGCTCAACAATTTGTTGGGCTCTTTTTTGTTATTTTCTATTTATTTCAAGAATCTCAAAATTTGAAATTGTATCATCTTCGATGACAAAACGTACAGCAGTCCTTACTTTATGAAAACCTGATTTCCCATAAGCTCCTGGATTGATATGAAGCAGGTTTAATTCATTGTCGTTAATGACTTTAAGAATATGCGAATGTCCAGAAATAAATAATTGAGGCTTTTCTTTCTTTAACAAAGTTTTAATTGAGGAAGCATATCTTTTGGGGTAACCTCCAATATGGGTCATTAAGACTTTATAATTTCCAATGCTAAAAATTTGAAACTCAGGAACAATAATACGTGTTTCATGATTATCGATATTGCCATAGACAGCACGGGTTTTGGTACAAGATTCTAAAGAATTTAAAACAGATATATCGCCAATATCGCCTGCGTGCCATATTTCGTCACAATCTTTAAAAAAATTTAAAACTTTATTGTCAATATACGAATGGGTATCGGAAAGGAGTCCTATCTTCAAGAAACTGTTGTTTTACTTAATAAAAATCAAAAGTAAAGATTCTTTCTTTAATGCGTTAATTCTAGAACGATATATGAGTGATTTTTTAATAACTTTACCATTTTATATTTAATATCATATTATGCGATTATTTTATGCCCAAAATATTAAATCTCCAAATTTTACTTTCGACCAGCAAGAAAGTAGACATATAGCTAAGGTTCTCAGACTAAAGGTAGGAGATAGATTATTTTTGACTGATGGAAACGGATATTTTTACGATGCAGAGATCTCAGAAGTTTCTAGTAAGTATTGTTCTGTAAATATTTTAAAAAAAGAATATCAAAAGAAACACGATTATTATCTGCATGTAGCTATCTCACCAACAAAAAGTAATGATAGGTTTGAATGGTTTCTCGAAAAAGCAACAGAAATTGGGATTGATGAAATTACGCCTTTATTGACCAAAAATTCTGAACGAACTAAGATAAAAGTAGATCGCTATAGGAAAGTGATAGAGTCTGCAATGAAACAATCACATAAAGCTTTTCATCCAAAATTAAACGATTTAACAAGTCTTGAAAATTTCTTAAATCAGGATTTAGATTATGATAAAAAACTTATGGCACATTGTTACGATACACATAAGTATTCTTTAAAGCAATTGGTTTCGGTAAAACAACGCGTTTTAATTATGATAGGACCAGAGGGCGATTTTACTATGGAAGAAATTGAGCATTCAAAAAAAATGGGGATTTATCCTCTTAGCTTAGGGGCTTATAGATTGCGAACCGAAACGGCTGGAGTTGCATCGGTACAGTCGGTAGCATTTATTAATGAATAAAAGATGAAACCTCAAAATTTCGAAATTTCATCCCTTGATTTTAAAAAAGATCGTTTATGTTTCAACTTATTCACTTTTAATAAATATTTTTGTATTAGTTATTCTGATATTAAACTTTAGTTTAGAGCGTCAAATAATGAAATAAATAAGCAATAATGAAAAATAGTAAAATACTTTTAGGTTTTATTAAACCCGTAAAATCAAAATATAGAATTCCTTATGTTTTGGGAATAGTATTTTTTTTGCTGTTTGTTTATTCCTTTAATAATAGGCAGCAAGATGGATATGGTTTTTGGTTTGTACTATTGCAAATACCATTTGTATTAATCATATCTCTACCAAGTTTATTTCCAGAAAAAGAGATATTCCAACTTTTTGTTCAATTCACAGATGAACATATTAGATTTCGAAATTCATATTTTAAGAACCCAACTCTTATTCACTATTCAAAAATTGAATCAATAGAAGTAAAGCCAACAAAAGTTTTTATTAAAGCTAAAGAACAAACGGTAGAAATATTATTTAATTCGATGGGTTATCAATCCACTCAGAAAATAAAAGCTAACTTTGAAAAGTTAAAAGAAGAAATATATAAGTGAGGATATTAATAATTATATTATTAAGTTTAAATGTGGCTCTTGCTCAAGAGACCACCGTAAAGTTGGGTTTGCTAAAATATAATGGTGGTGGCGATTGGTATGCTAATCCTACATCTTTACCTAATTTAATTAGATTCTGTAATAATAATCTTTATACAAATATTGACCAAGAGCCCGAAACGGTTGAAGTTGGAAGTCCTGATTTGTTCGACTTCCCTTTTGTACATATGACAGGACACGGTAACGTTATTTTTTCCGAATCTGAAGCCTTAAATCTTAGGAATTATTTAATTGCAGGAGGGTTTCTTCATATTTCTGATAATTATGGTTTAGACAAATATATCCGTAGAGAAATGAAGAAAGTTTTTCCTAAACTCAAATTTGTAGAATTACCCTTTTCGTATCCAATATATCATACCAAATATGAGTTTAATACAGGATTACCTAAGATTCACGAACACGATGGCCTACCAGCTCAAGGCTTTGGAATTATTTACGAAGGTCGTTTAGTTTGTTTTTATGATTATCAGTGCGATCTAGGCGATGGTTGGGAAGACCCAGAAGTGCATAATGATCCAGAGGAGATTCGCTTAAAAGCATTGATGATGGGGGCAAATATTATTTCATATGTATTCACGAAATAGAGTAATTTGTTCTGTCCAGAAAATATTTTCGATATATGTAATATCTCTTTTATTATTCAAAAAGATTTTTATCTTTGTGTTTCTTAAAAAATGTTAAACTAAAATATATAATATGTTTAAAGGACATCCTAAAGGTTTGATTGCAGCGGCAATGACTAATATGGGCGAGCGTTTTGGCTTCTACACAATGATGGCCATTCTAGTATTGTTTTTACAGGCTAAATTTGGATTAGATGGTTCAAATGCAGGTATCATATACTCGGTATTTTATGCCTTGATTTATGTATTATCTCTAGTCGGAGGAATAATAGCAGATAGAACAGGGAAATTTAAAACAACTATTATGGCAGGGCTTATAGTTATGTCTTTTGGTTATGTTTTGATGTCTATCCCTTCTACAATTACAGCCGAGAATAAAAGTTTTTTCTTAATCTTAACATTAGTTGCTCTATTTGTGATTTCTTTTGGTAATGGTTTATTCAAAGGAAACTTACAAGCACTTGTTGGGCAAATGTATGATAATCCTAAATATGAATCATTGAGAGATAGAGGATTCTCTTTATTTTATATGTTTATTAATGTAGGTGCAATTTTTGCCCCTTTTACTGCAATTGGCGTTAGGAATTGGTGGTTAGAAAAGCATGATTTTGTTTATAATGCGGATTTGCCAGCTCTGTGCCATGCATATGCCGATGGCGTAATTACACCTGAAGCAACAAATACATTACAAACTATGGCTGACGCAGCCAGTAAGGCCCCTGTAACAGACTTGGGAACATTTGTAAATAGTTATCTTGAAGTATTTGTAACGGGGTTTCATTATGCATTTGCTGTTGCTATTTTAGCAATGGCTATTTCTTTTGTGTTTTGGGTTGTTAATAAAAAACACTTTCCAGATCCTCAAAGTGCAAAACAAAAAGCCGAAGGTAATAAAGCTGCTGGAGTTACAGAAATGGATATAAAAGAAGTAAAACAAAGAATGTATGCTCTGTTTGCTGTATTTGGTGTTGTTGTTTTCTTTTGGTTTTCATTTCATCAGAATGGATTAACTTTGACCATGTTTGCAAGAGATTATACTCATTTAAAAATAGGTCAATTTAATTTGTCTGCAGAGACTTTCTCTGCTATGAACCCTTTCTTTGTTGTGTTCTTAACGCCATTGGTTGTTTGGCTTTTTGCTTGGCTTAACAAAAGAGGAATTGAACCTTCAACTCCCAAAAAAATTGCTATAGGTATGGGTATTGCTTCTTTAGCTTTTGTAATTATGTCTGTAGGCTCATTAGGTTTGCCTAATTTCTCAGATATCAACCCAGTCGAAGGAGGAACACCTCTTAACGATGCTTTAAAAGTATCACCATTCTTATTAGTATTTACATATTTTGTGTTGACCGTGGCTGAATTATTTATCTCTCCTTTAGGAATATCGTTCGTTTCGAAAGTAGCACCTCCTAAATATCAAGGGTTAATGCAAGGAATGTGGTTAGGAGCAACAGCGGTTGGTAATCAATTACTATTTATTGGAGCTATTTTATACACATCTATTCCAATTTGGGCAACTTGGACAATATTTGTAGGAGCAACTGCATTATCAATGTTTACTATGTTTTTTATGATAAAATGGCTTGAAAGAGTCTCAGAATAAATATTAAGATATTAATATAGAAAAGCCCTCTCCATATAATTTGGGAGGGCTTTTTAATGAAACAAAATGGAAGAACGATATAATTCATACAGTAAATATATTCGAGAAACTTTTGGCGAGAGAGTTCAAAAGATTTCTGTAGACGGTGGTTTTACTTGTCCCAATAGAGATGGTAGTAAAGGGAGAGGGGGGTGTACGTATTGTAATAATGAAACCTTTAACCCAACTCATACCTCTGCTAAGAAATCTGTTAGAGAACAGTTGGAAGAAGGAATTGCTTTCTTTGAACCTAAATATAAAACTCAGAAATATTTAGCATACTTTCAGGCTTATACCAATACTTATGATACAATTGAGCATTTGGCGGATTTGTATAATCAAGCCTTATCTCATTCAAAAGTGATTGGTTTAGTTGTTTCTACAAGGCCTGATGCGATAAATATTAAAGTTGTAGAATTACTTTCTGAACTTGCCAAAGAGAATTATGTAGTTGTGGAACTAGGTATAGAGTCGACTATTAATAAAAGTCTAAAACTAATTAACCGATGTCATACTTTTCAAGATACGATTGATGCTTATGAATTATTAAAAGATAAGGGAATTCACTTGGGTGGACATTTAATAATTGGTCTACAAGGAGAGGGGTCAGATGATTTTATTGAACACGCAAAGCAAGTTTCTAAATTACCAATAGAATTTTTGAAGTTACATCAGCTTCAGATCATAAAAGGAACAGTTATGGCTAAGCAGTTTTCTGTGAATCCTGAAAAATTTAATTTGTTTACCGTTGATGATTATGTTCGAGAGGTTGTTTCTTTTTTAGGGCATCTTCGTTCAGATATTGTGTTAGAAAGATTTTCCTCAGAATCTCCGAGAGATATGCTAATTGCTCCAAAATGGGGAGGGTTAAAAAATTTTGAAATTACAGAAAAAATTAGAAAATTATTGAAAACGGAAAATATTTTTCAAGCCTGTAATAGATAATTAAATAACAAAAAATAAATTATTATTGAAGTTTTCGAATAATTGTTTAGTTTTGTGTCTCAAAAGATGAAACCAATAATTAATTTGTATAAAAAGATTTAGTATGAAAAAGAAGATTATAGTAGTTGTTGCCGTTGCATTTTCTATTGTTTTGTTAGGATCTTGTAAGAGTACTCATCACTGTGCGGCATATAGTCAAATAGATGTTGAGCAAACAGCAACAAATGTATAAGGTATTTGATAAAATACCAACTTTAAAAATCAAGTATGAATCAAGATATTTTAGTAATGTCTTGGTTTTGTTGTTTATATTAATATTTAATTACTGTTCTTTTTCACAATCAACTTTAATTGATGAATTAGATTATAACAAAGATTCTCGTTCTTTAGTTTTTATGCTGAATTCTAATGGTTATGCTACAGGTTTTAGATTTAGTAAAAGAATAGATGGATTTAGATCTCGCTTAATTGATATTGACTTAGTATGGTATAAGCACCCTAAAGAACAAAGGATGTCTAGTTTATATGCTAATCAATCAAAATTTGTTTATGGGAAACTAAATCAACTTTTAATCCTTAGAACAGGTTATGGTAAGCAGAAAGAGTTATTTGGGAAATATGCAAAAAATGGTATCGTAATTAGCTTTTATTATACTCTAGGAGCGAGTCTAGGAATGTTGAAGCCCGTTTATTTTGATGTTATAAAAGGATTTGATTTTGATAATCGTGTTTTGTTTGAATCCGAAAAATTTGATAAGGAGGAGATCCTCAATCCTGGTCAAATATATAGTGGAGGATCATTTTTTAAAGGGTTCGACGAATTAGAACCTGTTTTTGGGGGGTATATTAAACTAGCTTTTAGTTTTAATATCAATAAAACATATAAAGCAATTAATACTTTAGAAATTGGAACTGTATTTGATTTCTATCATAAGCAACTTCCTTTAATGGCATATAGCGAGAATAAACAATATATTTTCACAATGTTCATTGCTTATCGATTTGGGAAAAAAAGAGAGCAAAGAATAAATAATCAGTAATATATTTCCTTCTATTTAATAGAATTCTGTTTCATAAAACTTTACTTTTGTGTTTTAATAATAATAATTAGAGTATAATGAAGCGGAAAATAGATCCTAATAAACCTAAGATTAAGATTCCTTTTGGAAAACAATACATTCGTACAAAGGAAATTGTTAAAGAAAATAATTTACATACTATTTGCGAAAGTGGAAATTGTCCTAATCTAGCTGAATGTTGGTCGCTAGGAACTTCTACATTCATGATTCTTGGAGACATATGTACCCGGTCTTGTAAATTCTGTTCCGTAAAAACAGGGAAACCTTTAATTCCAGATCCTGACGAACCCCTTAGAATTGCAAAATCAGTTAAGCTGATGAATCTAAAACATTGTGTACTAACCTCTGTAGATAGAGATGATTTAGATGATAAAGGAGCTGGTTTCTGGGCAGAAGTCGTAAATAAGGTTAGGGAACTTAATCCAAAGGTGACCATGGAAACTCTTATTCCTGATTTCGATGGGCAGACGAAACTTTTAGATAAGATTATTGAAGTAAAGCCAGAAGTCGTCTCTCACAATCTTGAAACTGTTGCACGTTTGTCAGATCAGATACGATCTCGAGCAAAATACAATCGAAGCCTAGAAGTACTTAACTATTTACAAAAGAAAGGAATTACAACCAAATCTGGAATTATGCTAGGTTTGGGTGAAGATACAGAAGAAGTTTTGCAATTAATGGATGATTTATTAGAAGTAAATTGTAAGATAATAACTATTGGGCAATATTTACAACCAACCAATAACCATATTTCTGTACAACGGTTTGTTCCAGAAGAAGAATTCTTAGATTTAAAAAGAATCGCTTTCGATAAAGGTTTTTCTATGGTCGAAAGTGGGGCCTTAATAAGGTCGTCTTATCATGCAGAAAAGCATGTTTAATAATATATAATAAAATTTATCTGTCTAATTATTAAAGGGTTTTCATATTCTATTTTTTGTATATAAAAGATATTATTAGAATTAAATAAAAACATTTTATCTATCAAAAAATATTCGTATATTGCCTTTTCATAAAAAATGTTAAAATAAATTTACTTAGTAATCTTATTTATATGAAAACTAAACAATTACTATTAAGCTTTATGGCTGTTGCAATCTTCGGTGGGTTGTCAATCCTTTTATTAAATGATGTTAATGACGGAAATTCGGTTGCAAACACGTATAAAGTGAGAAGCGGAATAAACGCTAACGAAAGTGATTATTCTGCTAGAGGTGCAGCGGAGTGGATTTCTGAAAGAAGAGTGAATCCTGCCACAGGGACAATCACAAGAAAAGATTTAGATTTAGCAAAACAATCTGTTGAGCAATCGGAACAGAATAAGAATGTTTCGGAAGATAATATGAACTGGCAATTTGTTGGGCCAGATGATGTTGGAGGAAGGACAAGAGCTTTCTTAATAGATAATAGAGATAATACTACATTATGGTCTGGTGGAGTTGCTGGTGGTATATGGAAGTCTACAACAGGAGGGCAATCTTGGGTTCCTGTAGATCAATCAGATATGGGGAATATTGCAATTTCTGCAATGTGCCAAGATAATGAAGGAAATATATACGTGGGTACTGGTGAATATTTTGCAGGTTTGAGTGGTATAAATAGTACATCAACAGGGTTTACAGGATCTGGTATTTGGAAATCCTCAGATGGAATTACTTTCGATGTTTTACCGTCTACCGATAATGCTTTAAATTTTGATTATGTAAATGAGTTAATAATAGATCCTGCTACAAATAGTTTATATGCAGCAACAAATAATGGACTTTTTATATCGACGACCAAAGGAGATACATGGGAAACACTTTCAACAAAATCTAATATTGTGGATGTAAAGATTGCTAATAATAATACTATTGTTTTTAGTACTGCTTCACATATTTATACTATAAAAAATGGAGGAAGTGAATATACAATTCCTGGTTTAGATTCTGGATTTAATAGAATAGAATTAGCCGTTGCTCCTTCAGATTTAAACTATGTGTATGCTTTTTGTTCATATTACCAATACGATAAGTATTTTCAGTTGTATCAATCTAAAGATGCAGGAGAAACGTGGGAAGCGCTTGTTGCACAACAAAGTCCAAGTGTAAATCCTTTTGGATCTAATAGTCAAGGGTCTTATGATAATATTATTGCTGTATATCCAGATGATCCAGGTAAGGTAATTATGGGGGGTGTAGATTTATGGACATGGTCAGAAGCAAATGCTTTTGAGCAAATTTCTTTTTGGATGGAATTTGCAGACCTAAAATACGTTCATGCTGATCAACATAATATTGTTTTTCATCCAGATTATGCTAATAATCAGACTGTTTATTTTACTAATGATGGTGGTGTTTTTGGAAGTTATGATGGCGGAGATACTTTTTCTCCCTTAATTAAGAATTATGGAGTAACTCAGTTTTATGGAATAGATTGTGGTCCTAAAGGAGAAATTCTAGGAGGCTGTCAAGATAATGGTTCTCCATATTTGGATATGTTAGATAATAATAAAAAATCATCTTGGGCTGTTTCTGGCGGTGATGGAGGTTATGTCGC